>Ga0209719_1000175_pt1 | contig 95773 bp, 99 predicted proteins | sample AD_JPNAS2_MetaG_FD_184421 | JGI IMG/M metagenome (GOLD analysis project Ga0209719, IMG submission 184421) | Active sludge microbial communities of municipal wastewater-treating anaerobic digesters from Japan - AD_JPNAS2_MetaG (SPAdes) (version 2) | ecosystem: Engineered > Bioreactor > Anaerobic...
TAGTCTGATTCAGGCTGCAAAGGACAGCGCCAGAGGTTTCAGATCAACAAAAAATTTCATTACTACTATTTATCTCAGGACAGGGAAACTCAAATTCAATTTACCCACATGAAACAGCGAGGAGCCAAAATTTCATCTCAGAATGCCTGGAGAGCGTCCTCGCCCAGAGCTATGCCAGCTGGGAGCAGATAGTGATCGACGATGGGTCCACCGATAAGACTGCCAAGATAGTCTCCCAGTTCAAAGATGATCGGATCAAATATATTCGTCAAGATAATAAGGGCATTCTTAGGCTTGGCGAGAGCTACAATTTGGCCCTTCAGATCTCAAAGGGCGAGTACATAGCCGTTCTTGAGGGGGATGACTTTTGGCCTTCTGATAAGCTGGAGATCCAGATCGATGCCATGAGGGGCAGTGATGCCATCTTGAGCTGGGGGAGGGCGGAGGTGATGGACGAAAAGGGCGATCTTCTTGCCGTCCTTCCCAATGATATGGAGCGCTTTATGGGTCTCTCCAGGGAAGAGCAGTTGGGCAATCTGCTCATCGAAAATCCCATGCATTCCTGCACTGTTGTGTGCAAAAAGGTTGCATTGCAGTCGATTGGAGGATTCAAGCAGCCCCAAGGACTTCCTTTCGTGGACGGATCGACATGGCTGGAGCTTAGCCTTATAGGAGATTTCTTGCCCATAGATGCCGTTTTGGGCTGCTACCGAAGGCATGATCGCCAGATATCGTCAACCATGAAAAGCTCGATGGTCAGGGCAGGGCTCTACTTCACAGAATTCTTTAAAAATCTTCCTGCAGATGTCAAGGCATCTCTTGCCAATGAGGACAATGATATTGCTGCCAGAATGGATCGGAAGGCGAGGGAGATCGATTACTATCTGGGAAGAGCCTACTTGAGAGAAGGCAAATGGTCTGATGCCCGGGAATCTCTCCTAAAAGCCATCAAAGAGGAGAATCTTCCCTCCATCAAAGCAAAAGCCATTTTGGGGATCTTATGCGGCCTGCTGAGGACGGATCTGGAGTGGCTGGCTGCATTCATCGATCCAAGAGAGGGCCGGAGATGAGATTAGGGGCTCAGCCATCATATATAATTCAACGCTCTCCAACCAATTTCAGCCTTCAGCCAGCTCATTTATCGTCTTGACCAACCCATCCTCTCTTCTTTTCTCTGGAAATAGCTCAATTATCCGTTCTCTGGCTTTTTTGCCCCTACTGCTCCGATCCGCCAGGGCTTTTTTGATGGCCTCCGCCGCAGCTCGTGGATCGCCATAGGGCACAATAAAGCCAGTATCTCCAATTGCTCTGGGAATGCCGTTGCGATCTGTGCCCACAGGAATGCACTCGCAGAGCATCGCCTCGCACAGAGCATTGGGCAGCCCTTCCCTCATGGACAATTGGCAGAAGACCCCGGCCCTCTGGTAGGACTCAATGAGATCATCATGGGAGACAAATCCGGTGAATTCCACATTATCCGTAGCAATCTCCTTTAGCCTTGATAAGGCATCACCTTTGATCCCCACCACCTTGAAGCCAGCCTCCGGAAGATGTTTTGCCGATTCTACAAAAACATCGAGTCCCTTTATCAGGACCCGGTCCCAGCTCTCTCCCATGGCAACGGTCAGCGCCAAGGGCTCCTTTTCTCCCTTAGGATAAAAATCTGTATCTGAAAAACCTGAAGGAAGATAGTCTATGTTATGGCCGTTGATCCTGGCATTTTTTATGGCATCGTCCTTTAGGGATGGATCAACCACCAGCACCCTGTCCGCGTACATTAAGGCAAATTTGGTGAGAATGCTCTTGATCCTGCCCTGAGCGAAACGGCCGTAGTTTATCTCCGGGATGCATGCAACATCGAAGCCGCCAACCACGATGATGGTCTTTTTTCTCAGAAGCTTTGAAAGGAGGACTGTGGCTGCTGCATGTCCTCCAGCAAACCATATCAAGGCCATGCGGCATCCTATCATCGCCCCTGCCAATTTCACTGCATCGCCAAGGGAAGATAAGCTGACCACCTCCACCTCATAGTGGCGGGAGAGCATATCGAGATCTTTTTGGATGAAGGAAGAAAAGTAGCCGTAGTAAACAAGGACGATCTTCATAGAAACCTCAGGCCGGAGAGGAAAGCCGTACGCTTTCTGGCATTACTTTCGCAATGCACTACAAACATATTTATTCGCATGAAACCATCTCCACATGTTGTTTTCTCAGACCACAAGACACTCTTTGGAGCCAACGGTTCAGTGGGATGACCGAGAGACACACACTAACTCAGATCGGAATAGGCAGCAATGCCTAAGCTGAAATGCATTTGAAGCTATGATCTGTTTACGGGCTGCCTCGACCATGAAATGGCTCGACCGATTTTGCAGGTCGGTGTCAACCAGCCTATTGTTTCGGGAAAACATCTTACCTCAGGAACAATCTCCGCTCTCTAGGGCGGAGTAGTTGACTTGACTCCCCTTCGTTGCAGTGTGATTGGATCGTTTTGCCTTTCTATTATAAGATAGTTCCTGATAGAATCCCCTTTATCTGATCATATGAAATTAGCTATTCATCAGGCTCTTCAGCAGAGACTGCAATGCCTCCTCTCTTCTCCTCAAGCTGAACCTCTCTTCCACCCGTTTTCTCAAGCCTATCCCATTTTTTGAGGATAAAGCCTTCTCTATTGCCTCAGCCGTGGCCTTAGCACTGCCGTATGGAACATAATAGCCAGCGTCTCCCACAACCTCAGGAATTGCTCCTCTCTCTGTCACCACTGGCACGCATCCGCAGGCCATGGCCTCAGCCAGAGCCATTCCAAAGGACTCCCGATAAGAGAGCTGGCAGTAGACCCTGGCCTCTTGATAAAAAGCCAACAATTCTTCCCTAGATACATATCCGAAAAGCGAAACGTTTTCCGTAGATCTGGATTGCAGCTCTTCTCGGTCCTGGTCGGATAGTCCCACAATCAGAAATCGGATCTCGGGAAGCAGAGCAGCGGCCCCGATAAACGCATCCAGTCCTTTAAGCTTTATTATGCGACCCGAACCGGAGGCCACCGTCATCACCAGATCCTTTTTCTCCCCACCGGGCTGGAATCTGTCCAAATCGATCCCCGGATAGAGAACCTGAACTCTTTTCGGTTTAGCTCTGGCCAGGACCTCCGACTTGGTGAATTCAGATACAGGAAGGACAATATCCGCATTTCCCAGAACAAAGTCAGAATACACTCTCTTGAGTCTGCCTAAAGTATACTGGCCATAGCTTATATCCGGCTCAAAGGCCACATCGTAGCCCCCTACGACGACCGCTGATCTCTTTCTCAATAGCTTGGAGAGCAGCACGGCAGCGAAAGAATGTCCGGAGGCAAACCAGGAGAATGTGAGATCTGATTGCCAGATCGGCCTCATCATTTTGAGGATGTCGCCGGCGCCGCTGTAGCCCAGCCTTTCGACCAGGAAATGCCCTGACAGGGATGAACAGTCCTGCTTTACGAATGAGGAGCGTGGGTAATATACAAATGCTATATTCATTCTATATTATCCATCACAGTGTTATTTTAGTCGCATCAATCAGCAGCTTCAAGCAAGACCTTCTGATAATCTTTCGAAATGGCTCTCCAGTCATACCGCTCTGCCAGAGACCGGAATCTCTTTGTGGTCGGCTCCACCGACAGAATGCTATTCACCTGAGCTATAAAGCTCTCCACATCATCAAAATAGTATATCTCATCCCCAAGCAGCTTTTCCAATGATATCATCCGGCTGGACAGCACCGGCCGGCCGCAGGCCAGGTAATTGAAGACCTTCCCCCCGGCAGCATACTCGTTCTTCTTCATCATCTTGAGGGGATTCAGGCCGATGTCCATGGCGCTGATGTACCTGGAAAGCTCATTATATGGCACCGCTCCGGTAAAGACCACCCTTTCCGCCACCCCTAGATCCTCCGCCATCCTCTTTATCCCATCCCCATAATCGGTAAAGAGCCCTGGCCCCACCACCAGAAGGGTAGCATCCAGGCGCGGCAAAGCCTCGATCACCGTCTCCAGGTCCACCCAGTGCTCCAGAGAGCCGACATATCCCAGGACTGTGCCCCCAAGGCCCAGAGAGCTCTTGGCCTCTGACATGGGAAGCGGTCGGAGGACTCTGGTGTCCACGCCGTTGGGTATCACAGCTACATCTTTTACTCCCACCCCCAGGAGATACTCCTTCAGCTCTTTGGTGACGGTTATGACAGAGCGGGCATGGCGGAGATTGAATTTGGTGATGAAGCTCACCACATACTTGACTATCTCTCCTAAAGCTGAGCCGGGATAGTAGATCGATGCAGACTCCTCCAGGTGATCCAGATAGTCGAATACGATTGGCGTTCGGGAGAAGTTGGCGGCAAAAGAGGGGAGGATATTGGTGGAAAGAATGACATCGATCTTCTTTTCTTTCACAATCCTTCTGATCTTCCAGATATGGTAGGGGAAGTTCAGGATATAATAGAGGGATGGATCCTGGGTCTCTATCCAGCTTGCTTTCAATAGCTGGCATTTCGTCTCCCTCTCCGGCAAATCGCTAAACCTCTTCAGGCCGAAGTGCAGCACATATACCTCATGCTCTTCAGCCAATGTATCGAAGATGAAGTTCAGACGGTTGGGAACGGGATGCCTGATCCAGTCGGTGGTGGGTATTACCAGTATATTCATATTTTGCCTTCATCATGCCGTTTTGCCTTTATCTGCAGGATATCGATCCATTCAGGCGGCATTATCATCTTGCCGGACGACTTTGTCAGGGCTCCTATAAAAGCCTGGGCCTTCCTACTGCTTTTCATTATGATCTATTCATATTTTTTAAGTACAATTGACCGAAAAGATCTAGAGCAAGATATGAGCGTATCCATTTAGCATTCTGGCTGTGATAGATTTGAAGGGAGTGATATTGGCGGCAGGAGAAGGCCGCAGATGCAGACCGCTTACCCAGACCCGATCCAAGGTCATGCTTCCCGTGGGCAACCGGCCTTTTATGGAGTACGTCATTCGCGCTCTGGCTGCAAACGGAATCGAGGACATTTATGTGGTGGTCGGATACCAGAAAGAGAGGGTGATGGACTACTTTGAGGATGGCATAGACTTTGATGTTGCCATCACCTACATCGAGCAGAATGAGCTCTTGGGAACTGCTCATGCCCTGCTCAAGGCCGAGCAGTATGTGGACGAGGAGTTCCTGGTGGTAAATGGAGACAACCTCATAGATAAAAGGGCAGTGAACGAGCTCGTCTCGGCGAAGGGAGATAATGTGATCCTGGCTGCCCTCCGCCGCCATACCGGCGACTATGGAGTCCTGATCGTTGACAACGGATTGGTAACGGAGATAATAGAGAAACCAGGGCGGCCTTGCTCGGGGATTTTGAATACAGGCTCCTATAAATTCACCCCCGATGTCTTTGACGCCCTCAAACAGGCTCCCATATCGGAGCGGGGCTCCTATGAGCTTCCTGAGACCATCATGCAGATGATCAAAGAAGGAACCCAGATCGTTCCCCTCATAACCAAAGGGATTTGGGCGGACGCCATATTTGCCTGGGATCTTCTCAACGCCAACAGCCTGGCTTTAGGAATGGATGAGCCAAAGATCATGGGCGATGTGGAGGAAGGAGCGATGATCAAGGGTCCAGTCCATTTGGGCGAGGGAAGCATTGTTCGTTCAGGCTCCTATCTGGTCGGTCCGGTCTCCATAGGAGAGGACTGCGATATTGGCCCCAATGCCGTCATCCTCCCCTCCACTTCTGTCGGCGACTCAGCCCGAATCGGCCCGCACTCCGAGGTCAGAAACAGCATATTGATGAATGACGCCAGGATCGGATCGGGATGCATAATCTCCGACTCGGTAATCGGAGCAAGCTGCACTCTCCGCGATCAGGTGGTGGTTGAGACAGGTTCTTGCGTGGTGGAGATTGAAGGGGTCTTCCAGAGAGCGGAGTTCGGCGCCATCCTTGCCGACGACGTATCCGTCGGAGCCAGGGTCCTGGCAAGCCCGGGTACGGTGGTGGGCACAAAGGCGAGCATAAGCTCTGGGGCGGCAATCCGCGGCACGATCAATAGGGATAGCAGGGTGATCTGTTAATGTGCGGCATTGTGGCGTATATCGGAGATGATAAGGCAGGACCCATATTATTTGATACCCTGAAGAGGCTGGAGTACAGAGGTTACGACTCTGCAGGAGTGGCCGTTATATCTCAGGGTTCAGTCGAAGTGCTGAAGTCGTCCGGGCGGATAGTGGACCTGGAGAAGACCTACAAGAGCATGGGAAGCCCGGGAGAGGGAATGGGAATAGGCCATACCCGCTGGGCTACTCATGGCCGGCCCAGCGACATAAATGCCCATCCCCACACATCCGGGGAGATTGCAATAGTACATAATGGGATCATTGAGAACTACCTGGATCTGAGAGACCTCCTCACCGAGATGGGATATGAGTTCCAGTCCGAGACGGATAGCGAGGTGCTGGCTCATCTCATCCATTTTTACTATAAGGGGGATCTATGTGCAGCCACCCTAAAAGCCCTGGAGAAGGTGGAGGGCTCCTATGCCATTGCAGTGATGGCCGCCAGCTCGCCTTACATCGTCTGCGCGAGATATGAGAGTCCCCTGGTGATAGGCAAAGGCAGCTCTTCCGTTTTTGTGGCATCCGATATACCCGCTCTTCTTCCTTATACCAAGGACGTCATCCGCCTGAAGGACGGCAATATTGCCCGTATCTATGCGGACAGGATAGAGGTTCTGGATTGCAGCGGCGCGCCTTTGGAGTCGGAGGTCGAGCGCATAACCTGGGATGCGGATGCGGCTGAGAAGGGCGGCTATCCTCATTTCATGCTCAAGGAGATTCATGAGCAGCCCAGAGCCATCAGGGAGACCATCGCCGGCAGGATATCAGAAATAGATGGGGATGTGAGGCTTTCCTTGGGCATAAGCGAGGAGGAGATATTGTCGCTGGAGAGGGTGACCATCATCGCCTGCGGCACCTCATACCACGCCGGTATGCTGGCCAGAAACCTCTTCGTTCGCGCTGCCGGCCTGCCGGTGGATGTGGAGGTGGCCTCGGAGTTCCTCAGTCTGCAGTTGCGACCCAGAACGCTGCTAGTAGGCATCACCCAGTCCGGTGAGACCGCTGATACCCTTCTTGCCTTGAAGAAGGCCAAGACCTGTGGCGGGCGGAGCCTGGCCATAACCAATGTCGTAGGCTCGACGGTGACGGAGCTTGTGGACGGGACCATATTCACCCGCTGCGGACCGGAGATCGGCGTTGCCGCCACCAAGACCTTCACCTCTCAGATGGTGGCCGTCATCCTCCTTGCCATCCGCTTGGGTCGTGCTCGAGGCCATCTGACCCCAGATCAGGCGAGAAAGATGTTAATCGAGCTCACCAAGCTGCCAGGCCTGGTACAGAGGGTCCTGGAGAAAAGAGAGGAGATCAGGAAGATCGCCGAGATGTTTGCAGGGGCAAGCTGCTACTTTTTCATAGGCCGGGACTACCTCTATCCCATATCCCTGGAGGGCGCTTTGAAGATGAAGGAGATCGCCTACATCCCCTCTGAGGGTTATGCCGGCGGAGAGCTCAAGCACGGGCCCTTGGCCCTGATCACCGAGAAGACTCCGGTGGTGGCCCTGGCCACCTGCGGCAAGAAGATTCAGTCCAATATCAAAGAGGTCAGAGCCAGAGGGGCTGAGGTCATCGCCCTGGCCACGGAGGGAGACCCCGACATAGAAAAGGTGGCAAGCAAGGTGATAGAGCTTCCCGAGACCAGGCCCATCTACTCCGCCGTGCTATGCACCGTGGCAGTGCAGCTCCTGGCCTATTATACCGCCAATAAGCTGGGACTGCCAATCGATAAGCCCAGAAACCTGGCCAAGTGCGTGACTGTGGAGTAAACTACCCCCAGTTTGGGTGAGATCGGGATCAGGGCAATTTGGATTTGAGAATAGAATGGATATTAGAGTGCATAAAGGCACTTGAGCCTGTGAGCGCTCACAGGCTCTCGTAGACCTCCTTGATGACCCGATCGTTCAAGTCCCAGAACCTATAATCCTCCCGGTCCATCGGCTCAGGCTCTCGCAGCAGGTTGTCTCTCACTGCTCTCTCCAGATCCCGGGAGGGCACAATCACCAGGTTCTTTCTCTTCTCGATCATGGTCACCCCCGATGCCACCACTATCTTGCCCAAAGCCAGATACTCATTGAGCTTCCAGACGCTTTTGTCCGTGGAGTAGGGGGTGAGGGCATTCTCCTCCCGGGGAATCAGGCATAAGCTGGCTTTGCCAAGCAGTGCCGCCACCTTCTCATGCGGCTGCCAGCCCAGATTCCTGACGTTTGCCGGCTTTCTCCACAGATAATAGCGGGCAAAAGGACCGCCGCCCACAATCCAAAACTCCCTTTCCGGAATTGCTCGAGCAAGCTCCAGCAGTTTTCCGATTCCCTCCTGGGTGCATACCCTGCCGATGAATATTATCGGCCCTTTTCCCGGCTGGACAGCATACTCCCCCCCGTCGATCTCATCAACCTTCTGGCAGAAAGAGCGCTGCGGATAGTTGGGAACGATGTGGACTTTCTTTTGAGGGGCATACTCTTTCACCTTCTTTTCAAGCGGCTCATTGACGGTGGTGATGACGTCCGCAGCTTCTGCCAGCTCCCTTTCGAAGCGCTCGGCAAATGCCTTCCCTGGAGCTAGAAAGGTCTGCGCGAACTCAACCCCCCAGGGGGAGCGATAGTCGTAGATCAGCCTTTTGTAGCCCCTTCCCCGCAGCCCGGCAAAACCGTGATAGATCACATCCGGGACATTGAAGATATGAACCACATCCGGCTTATGGTCCAATGCTATCCTCTTCGCCTGCCTGGCAATGCTGATCCAGTTTCTAGTGCCGAAGCTGGGAATGATCACCTCATGCCCCTGGGACTGGAGGGTGCCCATGAACATCCTGAGCCTGGTGGTCCTCTCCGGCTGATTGGCTAAAAGGAGTATCTTCAAGATCCACCTGACCCGACCAGCTTCTCGACTAGATCCACGATCATAGCGCTCGCCCTCCCCTTTCCGAATACATCCTGGCGCTCATGCCTCGGCCGGAAATCCCTGATCGCAGAGGCGATATCCTCCCCCGGCCGGACGAGGACGTTCCAGCCGTCATTTACCGTCTCTATCCATTCCGTCGTGTCCCTCAGGGTTATGCAGGGAATGCCCAAGAGATATGCCTCCTTTTGCACCCCACCCGAGTCGGTGACGATCTTTTTGGCGTTCTTCTCTAAAAGAAGCATATCCAGGTATCCCACTGGCTTTATCATCCTGATCTTTTTTTCCAGATCATCCCACAGGCCGAACTTCTTCAGGTACTTCTCCGCTCGAGGATGGCAGGGAAAGACCACATCATCCAGATCCTGGAGGGCCAGAGCAATCGCCCGGAGGTTTTCTGGATCATCGGTGTTGGATGCCCGGTGAACAGTTGCCAGATAGTAGCTCCAGGGCTTGAGCCCCAGAGCCTCAAGGATATGAGATTCGCTCTCGGCAATCCTCTCGCAATCCTTTTGCGCGTCCACCATCACATCTCCCGTCAGATGGACGTTCTGGACAATCCCTTCTCTTTTCAGGTTATCGATCGCAGTCCTTGTCGGACAGAGGAGGAGATCAGAGCAATGGTCCACCAGCACCCGGTTGATCTCTTCGGGCATCCTCTTGTCAAACGACCTCAGTCCGGCCTCGATATGAGCACACTTGATATGCATCTTTGCCGCCGCCAGCCCACCAGCTAGAGTGGAGTTGGTGTCTCCGAATACTATGACTGCATCCGGCACCTCCTTTTGCAGGACCTCTTCCGTTTTCTTGAGCATCTCACCGGTCTGAAATCCATGGCTGCCCGAGCCTATGCCCAGGTGATAGTCTGGAGCAGCTATCCCCATCTGATCGAAGAATATCCTGTCCATCTCATAGTTATAGTGCTGGCCGGTATGGACTATGACCTCCTTATGGTCTCGCTTTCTTATCTCCTTTGATACCGGAGCCAGCTTGATGAAGTTGGGCCGGGCGCCGACAATGGTTGCTATCTTCATGCGATCAAGTCCCTAGAGTGCTTTCCCAGATTCGAAGTTCAATTGGAAGGGATCGAATACCAGGTCGGCCTCTTCGGGCTTGATGCTTTCAAAGCCCCTGGCGGCCACCTCATCATTGTTCAGCAGTGGATCGGCCACATAGACGTCCAGCCCTTTATCATAAAGAAGCCTTGCCAGTGCAAGGTTTCTGCTGTGATAGAACTCTCTGACCCCCGCACGGAATGTTATGCCCTTGATACAGATCTTGATTTCACAGAGCGGTTTGTTGATCTTCATGCATTCCAGCAATATCCTCTCCGCCCAGTACTGGATCATCTCATCATTGAGGATGCGGGAGGTATGAAGAAGACGGCATTTGTCGAACATCTCTCGCTTTTCCATCTCTTTGATCAAAAACCAGGGGTAAACAGGGATGCAGTGCCCTCCCACCCCGGTGGAAGGCAGGTGGATATGGCAGAACTGATGGCAAGCCTTCTCTCTCGCCTCGAAAAAGTCGATTCCCAGATCCTGACAGATCTTATAAAGCTCATTGGCCAGGGCGATGTTCACATCCCTGTAGCAGCCCTCCATCACCTTGATCATCTCCGCCACACTGGCCGATGAGACCAGATGGAGGTTGGAGATGAACTGCCGGTAGAGCTGATATGCTGCCAGGCCGCTCTCCTCGTCCGTGCCCCCTATCACCTTGGGAAACTCCCTCAGCCGGCTTATGCTATATCCGGTCATTATCCTCTCCGGGGAGTAGGCCAGGAAGAACTCACCTTCCCCAAGACCGCTGCACTCGCACAGCAGCTTTTTGACCCTGCCCGATGTCGTCCCGGGAGGGAAGGTGGTCTCCAGGACCACCAGATCCCCCTTTTTCAGTATCCGGCCTAAAGAGAGCAGAGCCTTATCCATAATCGAAAAATCAGGGTTATTGCTCTGGTCTACGAATAGGGGCACAATCACTATGAAGCTTGAGCAGTCTCTCGCATCTTCGAAGCGTGGTGTGGCAATGAAGCTCTTCCCTCCGTGCCGAATTATCAGCTCCTCCAAACCCTCTTCTTCGGGGATGGGGTTGGTTCCCTGGTTTATCAGCCGGCAGCGCTCATCATTTATGTCAACACCCAAAACAGCAATTCCTCTGTCGGCAATGACCGCAGCCAGCGGCAGGCCGGCATTGCCAAGGCCAACTACCGCTATCTTCGCTTTAATATCGGACAATTCCATAGTTCTTCTCCTTCTCCCGCCCTTCTCCCCTTCTATGCCTTTTTTATGTCTTGGTTATGCCCTCTTTACTATCTCGACATCCGTTCCACAGGATGAACATCTATACACGGTCTTGCTGCCGTCATCATGCAAAATCGTATTCAGACGACGGCCGCAGCGGCAGACCCAACCCCTCTGCCGGCCCGGATTGCCCAGGATCAGGGCATGGGATGGCACGTCCTCTGCCACCACGCTTCCCGCTCCGATCATGGCATACTCGCCTATTGTTATTCCGCATACAATGGTGGCATTGGCCCCAATGCTTGACCCCCGGCAGATCCTGGTAGCTGAGACGTGCTCTTCGTCCCAGATAAAGGCGCGAGGATAGAGGTCATTGGTGAATGTAGCCGATGGGCCCACGAAGACATCGTCCTCGATCTTAACTCCCTTGTAGACGGAGACGAAGTTCTGGATCTTCACATTGTCCCCTACCTCTGCCCCGATATCTATGTAGACGCTCTTACCGATATTGCAGCCCTTACCGATCTTAGAGCTAGGGCGCACATGGGCAAAGTGCCAGATCTTCGTTCCCTCGCCGATGGATTCGCTCTCCACAATGGCTGTGGGATGAGCATAATAGGCCTGGGACTCATCCTGAGAATTGCCTTTAGAATTGCCCTGGGATTTTGTCATTCCGATATTGATCCCTTCTTGGCATTCAATCCCGATTTGATCCTCTCGCAGATCTCCAGGTTCCGTTTGCCCTCTTCTGGAGTGACCGGGAAGCTCTTATTCTGCCTCGCGCAGTCCAGGAACGTCTTCAGTTCCACCTTGAGGGGCTCTACCTTGTTAACCAGAACCTTCTCGATGATGTTCTCCTGCATATACCTCTCGTCCTCTACCCGGTATTTTCCTGGTTTTCGGTAGACGTATACCTCCTGGGTCATGAAGTCGCCCTCGGTGGTGAACTCCTCTGCCTCCACATAGAAGGTGCGGAACTTCTTGGAGGACAGGCGGCTGGCGGAGATGGAGACCACGGATTCGGAGAAGACCGCCATCGCCTCGCAGACGTTGCGGCTGCCGGCGCTGAAGATCTGGTAGTCCTCCTCCCCTTTGAAGAGGACATTGAAGACTATGTCGATATCATGGATCATGAGGTCCTCGACCACTGAGGCATCGGTTATGCGGTTGGAGGTGGGATTATGTCTCTTGATGGAGACGTAGTCCGGTCGCTCGGCGATCTTCTTGATCTCCTCCACGATTGGATTGAACCTCTCGATATGGCCCACCCCTACCACAAGATCGGTCTTCTCGATCAGCCCCAAGAGACGCTCTGCCTCCTGGACAGTCATTGTGATGGGCTTCTCGATCAGGCAGTTTACCCCTGCGTTTATGACCTTGCTGGCAGTATCGAAGTGGTATCGAGTGGGAACGCATACGCTTACCGCCTCTGCCCGTGCCAGCAGCTCCTCGGGGCTTGAGCAGACGGTGGCGAGGTCACTGGCACGCTGAGCATTTTCCGATATGGGATCGTAGACGTAGACTGTATCTACCCCTTTCAGCTCTGAGTAGACACGAACATGATTCTTTCCCATGGCCCCGACGCCGATAACTCCAACGTCCATGTTCAGTCCTCGAAGCAATTTATGGTCTGGGCGATATGCTGGAGATCAGAGGCGCTCAATGAGGGATGCACAGGAAGGCTCATCACCCGGCGGGATACGTCCTCTGATACCGGGCACCTATCCCGTCCATAACCCAGCTTTTGGTAGATGGGCTGCTCATAGACCGCTTTGGGATAATGTACTGCGGTGGCGATGCCATTGGCATTGAGATACTCCATCAGCTTCTCTCTGGAGACGGGGAAGTCATCTTCCACCCGCAGTACATACTGGTTGTAGACATGGCGTACATCCGCCGTCCGGAAGGGAACTGTCAGCCCATCGATCTTGATCGTTTTATTCAAGGTATCGGCATTCTCGATCCTCTTGGCGATGAATCCCTCCAGCCGTTTGAGCTGGCCCGAGCCTATGGCACCCTGAATGTTCGTCATCCGGTAGTTGTAGCCTATTGATATGTGGTTGTACTTTCCGGTGTCGCCGTGGTTTCGGAGCAGCCGCATGCGATCGGCCAGGGCGTCATCGTTGGTGGTGATCATGCCTCCCTCGCCGGTGGTCATGTTCTTTGTAGGATAAAAGGAGAAACAACCGGTTCCGAATGAGCCCGCCATCCTTCCCCCCATCATCGCACCGTGGGCCTGAGCGCAATCCTCCACCAGGGCAATATTACGATCCTCGCAGATCTGACATACGGCTTTGGCATCGAAGGGCTGGCCGTAGAGGTGAACCCCGATCACCGCTCGGGTACGAGGGGTGATCTTCTCGGAGAGGTCGTCTGGATCGATATTGAACGTCCTGGGATCCACATCAGCGAAGACGGGCACCGAGCCCTGGTAGAGAACGGTATTGGCGGTAGCAATAAAGGTGAATGCCGGTGAAATGACCTCGTCTCCCGGCTCGAGCCCCAATCCTTTAAGGGCCAGGTCCAGGGCCACAGTGCCGTTGCTGACGGCAATAGAATGCTCTACACCCAAATACTCGCTGAACTCCTCTTCAAAATTCTTGACCTTTTCGCCCTGAGTGAGCATGCCGCTCCTCAGCACCTCTCCCACCGCCTCTATCTCTTCTTCCCCCACCGTGGGCTTGGCTATGGAAATAAAATCTCTCATCAAGATCTCCTTGTATCCTGTTCTGGTCGCTATATCCTGTGCTCATCTTCACCCTTGAAAAGGCTTGTCACTAAAGCCCATTATCTTTCATTTCTGGAGATATATGGCCCCGTATGACCTCTGCAGGCTTGCCCCAGTAGCCGGCCTCAATCACCGTTCCCGGGTAGATTGAGGTGTTGATCCCGGTCATGACTCCATGGCCCATGATCACACCAAGCTTGCGCCTGCCGCTGTCTACCTTCTCCCCTTTGAGATATGACTTAATGCTACCCTTATCGTGGCGCAGGTTTGAGCAGATGGTCCCTGCGCCGAAGTTGCATCTCTCCCCGATGATGCTGTCTCCCACATAAGAGAGGTGGCCGATCTTGGTGCCATTCATAATGGTGCTGTTCTTGATCTCCACGGCATTGCCTATTCGGACGTTGTCCCCTATGCAGCATGTAGGCCGGATATAGCAGTTGGGCCCGATCTCCGAGTCCTGGCCGATCATAACCGGTCCCTCTATATATGATCCAGAGCGGACGACTGTTCCCCTGCCGATGGAGATCTTTCCTTTCAGGGTCGCTCCCTCTTCCACCTCTCCTAAGATCCGGGGCTCGACCTGAGCGAGCAGCGCAAGATTAGCCTCCAGGATATCCCAGGGCCGGCCGATCTCCAGCCAGCTGTTCAGCTCTACGATCTCTATGGCCTCTTTGTTTGCCGCCCGGTTCAGGCCGTCTGTCAGCTCGTACTCGCCCCGAGTGGATTTGGGTATTAACCGCAGCTCATCGAAGATCCATTTCTTGAAGAGATAGATGCCTGCATTGGCCAGGTTTGAGGGAGGATCTTCGCTCTTCTCCACCACCGACTGGAAGATGCCGTCCTCCTCCAAAAAGACGCCATACCTGCCTGGGTCATCGACCTTGATCGCCGAGACCGCCATACCCTTGGCAGCCAGCTCCTTCAGTGCGCCAATATCGGGAAGAACGTCCCCATTCAATACCATGAAACTGTCCTCGGCCAGGCTCTCCGCCGCCATCAGCGCATGGGCAGTTCCCAGCTGCTCATTCTGGTGAGCATATTCTATCTTCACCCCGAGGCTCCGGCCGTCCTGGAAATGATCCCGGACTGAGTCGGCGCCGTAACCCACCACCAGAACGAACCTATCAATTCCTGCCTCTTTGGCCCGGAGAACGATATGCTCGAGAAGTGGTCTGCCAGCTATTGGGAGCATGACCTTTGGCACCCCTGCGGTCAGTGGGCGCATCCTGCTTCCTTCTCCCGCGGCGAGAATGATCGCTTGCATTGTCTAACCCTGAGATCTGAGGATGCAAGGGGGATAAAAATGCTTCTGCAAAAAAACCGAAAAGGCTTTACGGTTATTTGTCCCAGAGGTCCTCATGTTGGATGAGTTCGCCCGCTATACCGCCCTGCAGCGCGATCAAATGCCTCTGGCAATGCTGCTCGTCTATCTTAAGAGGAAGGGGGGGTTTGTGCAGCTGAACCAGATCTGGCGGGAGCTGGGGCCCACCGGCGGGGGACCATTCTGGAACCAGACCACCCTCATCAATAAGCTGGACAAGCTGGAGAGGTTGGGGGTAGTGGTCATGGAGAAGAGAATCCTCCCCTCTCCCCGTGCCGAGGCTAAGAAGAAGACCAACACCTTTTACCGGCTCAGTCCGGCCACACCCCTATATCCCTACGTCTATGGCATGCTCAAGATCTACAAAGAAGAGCAGGACCGATACTCCTCCCAGCTGGTTGACAAGCCCTTAGACCATCTCTGTCGCCTGGCGGGAAGGTCGAGTGCGTCCGATCCCCTCATCGGCAGGGAGCTGGAGGTGGCGAAGGAATTGATATCCGAGGTCTTCAGCGTGGGCGGCGATGAGGTGCGGATGATGATCAAGGAGAGGATGGTCCGCAAGGGGATGATACGGGATCGAAGAAGGGCCTCTCCAGAGGAGAAAACGGAGGAAAAGGCGAAAGCCGAAAAAAGGGAGAACTTGAAGGCGAAGGTCGGGAAGGCCAAAAGGCCGACCCGGAGGAAGAGGAAGGAGGCGCCCGGACAGAAAGAGAGTGAGTGATCAGCTCTCAAACAATGTCTTGGTGATGATTTTCTCGCCATAAGGCAAGATCATCACCCTGATCATCTCCCTCTCGATAAGCAGTCATTCGACAAAGATTTGAGCATCAGCGAGATCGTCAGACAGACTGGACACAGCCGGGTTACGGTGCGGAAGTATCTGAATTCGCAGGTCCCTCCTTTGACCCAGAAGAGATCCCGGAAGCCAACCAAACTGGATGACCTCAGGGAATACATAATCGATAAACTCAAAGAGTGCCCTCTTTCTGCTAGCCGCATTTATCGTGAAATCCAGGATAGAGGATTACAGGAAAATATACAATTGTTAAGGATTTCGTGCATGAAGTCCGACCTAAGATCGGAGTTCCAGCGATATACGATACGAGACCAAACCAGGAATTCAAGCTCAGGTTGATTGGGCCGAATGCGGTTATATCGATATCGGTGGAGACAAAAGGAAACTCTACTGTTTCACCATGGTTCTTGGTTATTCGCGAATGAGATATGCCGAATTTCCTCTGCGAATAGACGTTTATTCCCTCATCCAATGTCACATAAATGCGTTTGGGTATTTTGAAGGTTATCCGCAAGATCTTCTATATGATAACATAACACAAATCGTGAAAAAGCAAGCCCTAAAATCATCGAATTCCACCTGGAATTCTCATTTCCAGGACTTTTTCGAGCATTAAGGATTTATTCCCCGTTTGTGTCGTCCCTATCGACCCCAGACCAAAGATTTTGAGACGGGATTTGGTATTTTTTCATACTCGCAATGTATTGAGATAGATCGAATTTGCGCTTTAGATAAGACCTCGGAGAGTCGGATTCTATAATATCTTTCAGATAGGTCCGTTGTGATACACTCTCTGCCAATTCTCCAAAGTATCGTGGCAAATGGAAGGCAAAAATTATAGTTCTCCTGGGCATAGGAAAATTGCAGTTCGGACATTGGGGAATCTTTGTGAAGATATAAATCAAATATATCCCACATCCCGCAGGTGGCATTTCTTTTATGAAACATTTTTATGTTGACATGATCTTTTAAGTGGAAAAGGGATATGAAGGGGCTTGAAATGAAATTATCAACGCTATCGCTTGACCACTTAGGTTTAGTTGCCGCGATATTCGATGCTTTGGGAATTTCAGAGGTGATTGATGAATCGATTCCTAAGACTCGTAACTGCAAACTGAGCCATTCTGCGATAATAAAAGCAATGGTGATCAACGGATTGGGTTTCGCGGAACGCAGACTGTATATATTTCCCAGCTACTTTGAAAATTTAGCGCTAGAACGTCTTTTTAATCCTGGTGTTGTCCCAGAAGATTTTAACGAGGATGTTGTCGGCAGAACCCTCGACCGGATCAATAAATTTGGCTCGACGGCTCTTTTCAATAATATAGCCATGAAATGCATGCAACAGCTCGCTTTTGGCACTAATATCTACCATATTGATACCACGAGTTTTGGTGTTCATGGCGATTACGAAGGACTGGACTGCAATCCTGCTATGGAGATAACTCTTGGTCATCCTAAAGACGGTCGCTGGGATCTAAAACAGTTCATTGTGAGCATGGTGACCAATCAATGCGGTATTCCTCTCTTTGTCCAGGCCCATTCAGGAAATAAATCGGATAAGAAAACTCTTATTGAGACGATTCAGATGTTCAAGTCTAATCTGGACTTCTCCGGAAAGAACTACTTTGCGGCAGATAGCGCCCTCTTCAGTTCCGAGAATATTCGTCTTCTTGGCGATAGCACTCTATGGATAACTCGCGTTCCAACAACCGTTCGTGAGGTTAAAGATCTTCAGAGACTAGATCTAGAGATGAAAACATGCTCTGATGATCGATATAGTATCTTTGAGACGGAAATTAACTATGGTGGAATAGATCAGAAGTGGGTTGTGGTCGATTCCAGAGAAATGCATGCTAGTAAGGCAAAGACTTTCGATAGACGGATCGGCAAAGAGTTCACTGAAGCGCGAAAATCGCTTAAGAAACTGGGATATATAGTTTTTGCGTGTGAAGCTGATGCCAGAAAGGCTGCAGATCGATGGATATCGGAAAATCCTCATTTCACACTAACTGGCTTAAGTATATGTGAAATCTCCAAACGCATCGACTCAAAGAGAGGCCGTCCAAAGAAGGATGAGCAGCTTGAGAAAGGCTATCTCATTGAAGGAGAAGTTCAGCGAAATGAGGCAACGATCGCTAACAAGAGATCTAGACTTGGCAGATTCGTCCTGGCGAGTAACGATAAGACTCTCGAGGGGGAATTGATGCTTCAATATTACAAAGGCCAAAACGCTGTCGAGAAAGGCTTTCGATTCCTAAAAGACAAAAGCTTCCGAGTGGCAGAAGTCTATCTCAAGAAAGAGGAAAGGATCGAAGCTCTATCCATGATAATGGTTCTATCTCTGTTGATCTATTCGATTGCAGAATGGATGATTCGGAAGAGGCTGAAAGAATCAGGAGAAACTGTGTTAAACCAGCTAGGGAAACCCACGCAATGTCCTACGTTGAAATGGATATTCCAAAAGTTCAGGAATATAAATGAGGCAATTATTGAACTGAAGGGATCGGTTCATCGAGAGGTCATTAATCTAAATGAAGAACAAATTAAAATTATCAAGTTGTTCGGCCTAGGATGTGAAAAATGCTATATCGGATGAGAGACATGCGGGATGTGGGATATATGATGCCCAGACCCCGAATAAAATCGCTCCATCTGCAATGTATATTCGGCTTTACCCTCTCTTTGCAATTCTTACAAAGCACCATATATCCTCGATTTATTGTTTTCAACACCAATCTAACAGGCGATTCGCATGGAGAGCCTTTGAGATGAAGGTTCAGGCGGCATCTTAAGGTTCTTAAATAGCCCCTAACTTGCCTAATATTATTACTAATAGGATTCGATAGTATTTAAAATATCGTATATGTTTAGCTGGCTAGTCTTGCGGTTAGCATTTGGAGACACCCCAATCCTCTCTGCCCTATTATTTATCGGCTCCACGTCAGGATTGAGAATGAACGTGAACCAGTAGTCAAACCCTATGCTGATTTTGCCGATGAATTTCCGGACCTTCCCTTCCAAGCACTCTCTATCTGGAAAATTTTTCGGAGAGGACGCCGCAATATGAAGCATCCAAATTATATTTCCGTCAAATATACATCACGATCAGGGGCAGCATCAATACTCCCATGGCATGGATCCGGTGGATGCCTGCCACTGGGGCGATCAGCCCCACGATGGTGGAGAGGAAGAAGACGAACAGGCCGAAGATGCCGGTGAAGGCATAGGTCATTGCCAGCAGGAAGACCAGCACAATGATGCAGAGCCTGGGGTAGTTCAGGCTGGATATGCTCCTGGCAGCCAGCTGGGCAGCGGCGATGGTAGCCAGATATGATGCCAGGACCACAATCACTGCCATAATCATCATCTGAGCCATGATGTTCTGGTCCAGGGTGAGGAGCTGCTGGATGGCTGCCGCAGCCCCGCTCCTGGGCCGGTCTATCACATAGAGGGCGACGAGCGAGAATAGGGCATTGGCCGAGTTCACCCCGGCGATGGAAACCAGAAATTCCTCTGCAGTGCCGGGGGACCCCAGGCGGGCGGCGATCGAGGCCACTGAGGGCGAGACTCCTGGAATCCAGGCCACCAGCGATCCGCCCAGGCCGCCGGACAGTACTGCCTTGGCAATGGTTGGGCCCGGCATCTTGATTTTGCTCTCCGTCTGCTTGGGAATCTGGACCTTTGTGGTGAGGCTCAGGATCAGGGATGAGGCTCCGAAGATCCCTGATAGGAGGGGGAGGAGAACCTGTGGCTCGAGATCCAGTGGGGAGTATAGCAGATCCTCATGCTCAAAGGCGAATATGCCCAGAACGCCGCTGGTCAGGAAGAGCATCCCTGCGATCAATTTATACTTCCAGTGAACCAGACTGCCCTGGCCCTCGATCCACGGTCCCCTCTCGGACTTGATCATCATCAGGGAGATGGCCAGGAGGAGAACGCCCACATACTTGACCAGGTAGTCGTAGTAGCTGGAGATGATCCAGGATAGGGGATAGACCAGGAGAAGGGCGAAGGCGATCGAGCCCGCGCTTCCCAGGGCCGAGAGGCGAACCGCCTCAATCCCCCGCCCCTCCAGCATCAATCTCTGGCCGGGAAGAACGGAGAGGGCGGTCTCTGAGTCAGGTGCTCCCAGGAATATCGCCGGGATAGCATCGAAGAACGTTTGGGAGATGCTGGCGGCGAGGATTATGGAGGCCATCTGAAAGGGAGTCAAGCCGAGGAGGATGAGCTGGGGAGAGATGGCCAGGAGCATGGAGGCGAAGTTGTTCAGATGCAGGCCGGGTGTCAGGCCGCTGATGATCCCCAGGGCAAATCCTAAAGCTACACAGAACGCGAGGGTCATGTCGATGAATTCGATCATTAAATTCGCCCAGACCAACTTAGCCTTAATTTATAATAAGTCTTCGACGGAGCATGCTGGAATATTAATATCAAAAGCAATAATATCATCAGCAAATATTATCAGCTAATACTATCAGCTACTTTCATCAGCTGATAGGCCCCGCAGCCAAATATCCCCCTAGCAAACCCTTAAATACTGGTGGATTGTCGAGCTACATATTCCGCACAGGGATTATTATGCCCTGGGCGCATGAACCACATGGTTCGAACGCGCACAAGACGCGTGAGTCGGCCTATTTCGGCCATGCGGAGGATTCAAATGACGTTTGAGAAGACAAACCCAAGGATAGTCCGCCTTATCGGCGAATTGAAGGCAGCCACCCGCGATACGGGCGCTCCCCTCTGGCGTGATATTGCCCGGAGATTGGAGAAGCCCAGTCGCAACTATGCTGCTGTGAACCTTAGCAAGATCAACAGGCACACCCAGTCAAATGATACTGTTCTCGTGGCCGGAAAGGTCCTGGCCTCAGGCAATCTGGAGCACAATGTGACCGTGGCCGCCCTCAACTTCAGCAGCCAGGCCATGTCCAAGATTCAGCAGGCTGGCGGCAGGTGCATTCGGATAGAGAACCTGATGCAAGAGCACCCCAAGGGATCGGGCATTAAGATTTTGAGGTGAGAGCGATGTTAGTAGTAGATGCAACTGGATTGGTCCTGGGGCGCTTAGCAAGCGTCACCGCCAAGAGCCTCCTGGCAGGAGAAGAGGTCAATATCGTCAATGCCGAGAAAGCTCTCATCACCGGGGACAAGGAGCACATCTTTACGGATTACGGTCAGACTAGGGCGCGTGGCGGCAAAGAGAGAGGCCCCTACTTCCCCCGACGACCGGAGATGATCCTGAAGAGGACGGTGCGGGGCATGCTTCCCTACAAGATGAGGCGGGGAAGAGATGCATTCTCCAGGCTCAAGATCTATGTGGGCATTCCCAGAGAGTTCAAGGGAATGGAGTTATCCCAGCCTGATGCTGCTAAGATGAGAACTGAGAGCAACAACAAGTACATCGAGCTTGGCGCCTTGAGCAAGAGGCTCGGAGCAAACTTCTGAGAGGTTCAATATGAAGATTATTAATACCTCTGGCAAGAAAAAGGCGGCAACTGCAAGGGCCACTCTGAAGGAAGGAAAGGGCATCGTGCGTATCAACAAGGTGCCTCTGGATATCCACGAGCCCAGGCTTGCCAGACTCAAGATTCAGGAACCGGTCGAGATCGCCGGAGACCTATTAAAAGGAATGAACATCGATGTCGTCGTCAGTGGCGGCGGGATCATGGGGCAGACTGACGCCGTCCGCACTGCAATTGCCAAGGGCATAGTAGAGTGGACGGGCGATACGGCACTGAAAGAGGCCTATTCCGAATACGACCGAAATCTTCTCGTCAGCGATCACCGCCAGAAAGAGAGGAAGAAGTTCGGTGGCCCTGGTGCCAGATCCAAATACCAGAAGTCCTACAGGTGAAACTGCTTGATACCAGTCAGGTGCTTTTCCTGCGGCAGAGTGATATCCCATGTATGGGAGGAATACCGGGAGCGCATCAAGACAGAGCCTCCCGGCAAAGTCATGGATGACCTGGGAATAGACAAATATTGCTGCAGGCGTATGCTGCTCTCCCATGTGGAGATAGTAGATACCCTGAGGCGGTACCAGTAGAAGGGGGTTGTAGGGTAGCCTGGTCCATCCTACAGCGTTCGGGACGCTGTGACCTGAGTTCGAATCTCAGCAACCCCATCATACTCTTCCTTTTGAGGTGGCTATTTGAAGGGCGAGAAATATACCAGATATGAACGTGCGCGCATCGTAGGAGCACGAGCTTTGCAGGTTTTCATGGGCGCTCCAGTATTGATCGATACAAATCATACCGACCCTCTTGAAATAGCGCTTGAAGAGATGAGACTGGGCGTAATTCCCATCACCGTAAAACGCAATCGCTATTAAGGTAGGTGAATTAGTTGGAAGAAGATGAGGTGATGACGGTAGCGGGAGAATATGAGACTCTCATACCGATAGATGAGTACCTCGCCGCGGGCGTACATATTGGTACTCAGCAGAAGACAAATGATATGATGCCTTACATTTACCGGGTAAGGTCAGACGGGCTCTATGTCCTGGATGTTCAATCCACAGATAAGCGCATCCGCCTGGCCGCCAAGTTCCTGTCCAAATACGATCCGACAAATATTCTGATTGTATCCGCCAGGCAGTACGGCCAGAGGCCTGCCCTGATGTTCGCCAAGGCTACAGGAGCAACGGCAAATGTGGGACGCTTCGTGCCCAATACCCTGACCAATCCGGCCTTTCGGGGATTCATAGAGCCGGATGTGATCATTGCCACTGATCCCAGCGGGGACGCTCAGGCGGTAAATGAGGCGGTTGATGTGGGGATACCAGTGATCGCCCTGTGCGATACCAACAATATGACCTCAAATGTCGACCTGGTTATACCCACCAACAACAAGGGCAGAAAGGCTCTCACTCTGATCTACTGGCTCCTTGCTCGCCAGGTGCTGCGTGAGAGTGGACAAGAGGACCGGTTCAAGTACACTATCTCGGACTTCGAGATGGAGTTCTGAGTCCGTGAGGCCTCCAGCTGTTGCCGGCCAGTTCTACCCAGGTAGCTCAGCGGAGCTTAGGCGCCAGCTGGATGAATTTATGCCTCCTGTAGAGGAGATGCCAATAGTGGGCGGCGTGGTCCCCCATGCCGGATATGTCTATTCTGGCCGGATTGCCGCAATGGTCTACTCCCGCTTGCCAAAGAGAGAGACCTATGTGATCCTGGGGCCTAACCATCATGGCTTAGGATCTCCGGTAGCACTATCTCGCGATTCATGGAGAACTGCTCTGGGGGTGGTCACGCCAGACCTCGAGCTGGCCGATCTTCTGACCGGGAGCATCATCGACCATGATGAGGCCGCTCACCAGCATGAGCACTCAATTGAGGTGCAGATTCCATTTCTTCAGAAACGGTTTGAGGATTTCAAGATCCTCGCCATCTCCATGGGAATGCAGGATGAGGAGACGGCAGTAGAGGTGGGCGAGGAGATCGCCCGGGCGGCCTTGAAGCTTGGGCGAAAGTGCACCGTGATTGCTAGCAGCGATTTTACCCATTATGAGCCAAGGGAAGTGGCAAGAAAGGTGGATTCACAGGTCATTGAGGCCATCCTGAATATGGATATCCCCCAGATCTACTCCCGGGTCTACCGCTTTAATGCATCCTCATGTGGCATCGGACCGATTGCGGCAACCATTGCCGCCTCTCGCCTCTTGGGGGCCAGCAGCGGCAAGCTGCTCTGCTACGGCACAAGTGGGGACGTGAGCGGCGACTATAGCCAGGTAGTAGGATACGGAGCGATTGTCTTCACCTGAAGAGGGCTTCTCATGACGATGGCATCGGCTCCCGGCAAGATCATCCTCTTCGGAGAGCATGCCGTTGTCTCCGGCACTGCCGCATTGGGAGGAGCCATAGATCTGCGAGCTAGGGCTATTGTGCAGAGCCTGCCGGGAAGGATTTTGATAGAGACTGACGACCTTTCACTACGAGGTTTTTCTCTGGATCTCTCTACCGGGGAGATCAGGTCAGCCAGTGCGGCCTATGCTACCAGATATGTATCAGCTGTTTTAAAGGAGCTTGGTGCAAGGGATGTTAGGGTCATGATCGAGTCGGACATCCCGCCGGCAGCGGGTCTCGGATCATCGGCGTCCATAGTGGTTGCCACGGTAGCTGCTCTAAACGGTCACCTGGGCCTGGAATTATCACAAAAAGAGATTGCAGCTCTCTCCTACCGCATAGAGAAGGAGGTTCAAAAGGGGAGAGGCAGCCCCATGGATACTGCTCTGGCCACATATGGCGGCTACCAGAGGATTGCAGATGACAACCAGCGTCTCGATCTTCCACCTTTAGAGATGGTGGTGGGATACACCAGACTGCCTCATGATACCTTTTCCCTGGTGGAGAAGGTCCAGCTCTTAAAAGAGCGCTATCCAGACCTGGTGGGTCCCATATTCCAGGCCATAGGAGCCATATCCGAGAGGGCTGCTCCTCTGATCCGAGAGCAGAGACTGAAAGATCTGGGCGAGCTGATGGACATCAACCATGGCCTCTTGGAGGCCCTGGGGGTGGGCTCCAGAGAGCTGTCCGAGCTAGTCTATGCGGCGAGGAATACCGGAGGAGCCTTAGGGGCCAAGCTGACGGGAGCGGGAGGAGGAGGATGCATGATCGCCCTTCCCGGGATGGCCGGAAAGGATGCATTATTGGTGGCCTTGAGGCAGGCCAGAGGAATGGCATTTGCAGCTATGATGGGCTGTGAGGGCGTCCGGCTGGAGGTTGCGTGAGTCGGGAGGGCGAGCAATGGTTCGGGTCTTGAAGATCGGAGGAAGCATTCTGACCGATAAGAGCTGTGAGAGAGGCGCCCTGCCCATGGAGATTGAGCGGGTGGCCAGAGAGGTCGCCTCCAGGCCCCACGATCTGGTGCTGGTGCACGGAGCAGGGTCATTTGGACATATTCCTGCCAGACAATATGGCCTGCCACAGAGGTTCAGTCCGGAGGGCTTGAGGGTGACCCATGAGTCGGTGGTCAGACTGAACCGTCTGGTGCTCGAGGCCCTGGCCAAAGCAGGGGTCGGGGCCCTGCCCGTCCACCCCTTATCCTGCTTGATCCTGTCCGGAGGAAGAATAGAGAGCTTTGCCACTGAGCCGATAAAAAAGATGCTGGAGGATGGCATTATGCCCATATTGCATGGTGATGTGGCCATGGACTTGACTCAGAGGGCAGGGATAGTATCCGGGGACCAGTTGGTAAGCCATCTGGCCAGAGCTCTCAAGGCAGAGATTGTGGCCGTGGGCTGCAATGTGGATGGGGTACTGTTCTCTGGCCGTCCCATGGCAGAGGTCAAGAGATCGGATCTTCCGTTAATTGAGGGAGCCATCGGAGGAAGCGCAGGTATTGACGTCACCGGCGGGATGAAGGGAAAGCTGGATGAATTACTGGACCTGGCAGATATGGGCATGAGCTCAATGATATTCAATGCCTCCAAAGAGGGGAACATCGTGCGGGCTCTGCGGGGCGAGGCCATAGGGACCAAGGTCTGGAGGCCGGATTGACCACCTCCAGTCGAAAGCTCGATCATATCAGAATCTGTCTGGACAATCCTGTGGAGTCTGAGGGAGTGGTGGCTAGGTCCTTTGATGATCTGGTGCTTGTCCATAAGGCTCTGCCGGAAATCGACGAGGCAGATATCGATACTTCCTGCCGGTTTTTGGGAAGAAAGCTATCAGCACCACTCATGATCAGCGCTATGACCGGAGGCCATCCCAGCGTCAAGGAGATCAACGTAAATCTAGCTCTGGCTGCATCCGAGCTTGGCATAGCCATGGGAGTGGGCTCGCAGAGGGCAGCTCTTGAGGAAGAGAGCCTGAAGGATACCTTCTCCGCGGTGCGGGATGCCGCTCCCGATATTCCGATCATCGGAAACATCGGCGCGGTGCAGCTGAAGCGGTCCGGACCCGGGATTTTGGATCAGCTGGCAGAGATGATAGATGCCGATGCTATCGCCGTTCATCTGAACTTCCTCCAGGAGAGCATTCAGCCGGAGGGGGATCGAGATGCCTCCGGGGTGGTCAAAGTGTTAGGAGAGGCAGCAAATGGATCGGTGCCCATAATCGTCAAGGAGACGGGGGCGGGCATATCCAGGGAGACGGCTGCCAGCCTGGCAGATGTGGGAGTCAAGATGATAGACGTATCCGGGCAGGGGGGCCTCTCCTGGGCCGGAGTTGAGACCTACCGGGCAGCTGAGATCGGCGATTGTGACCTGGAGGAGATGGGAAGGCTGTTTTGGAGCTGGGGAATTCCTACTCCTGTGAGCATCGTCGAGTGCCGATCTATCGGCCTGGACGTCATCTCCTCGGGAGGGATCCGGAGCGGCCTGGATGTTGCAAAGAGCCTCTCACTGGGGGCGAGCCTTGCCGGGACTGCCCTTCCCATGCTTAAACCGGCAACAAAAGATGCAAAAGCCGTGGTCAGAGCCATGAGCCCGTATCTGCGCGCTCTGAGGATCTGTATGTTCCTCACCGGTTGCAGAAGGGCTGGGGAGCTGAAAGGAGTCCCTCTTGTGGTTCTAGGAAGGACCAGAGAATGGCTTGGGGCCCGGGGTTATGATTTGAATGAGTTTTCTGCTTATAGAGAGTTGACAAAATGAAAGATATTGCGATAATCGCCGTCGGCGGCTATAATGAGATCGGCCGCAACATGACTGCGATAAGGATAGGAAAAGATATTGTAGTAATGGATATGGGGATCAGGCTGGATCGGGTGCAGATTCATGAGGATACCGATGTAGAGTCCCTGCATGCCGCAGACCTGATCAACATAGGCGCCATTCCCGATGACAGCATAATGGAGAACGTTGATGGAAAGGTCAGGGCTATCGCCTGCACTCATGGTCACCTCGATCATATCGGAGCCATATCCAAGCTGGCTCATAAGTACCATGCTCCGATAATTGCCTCTCCGTTTACGGCAGACCTGATAAATCAGGAGATCAAGTCGGAGAAGATCTTCGGGGTGAACAATCCCCTGAAGACCATGAACGCTGGAGAGCGTTTTCAGGTTACGCCGGATATCGATCTGGAGTTCGTGCGGGTACAGCACAGCATTGTGGACTGCGTGTTTGCCGCCATTCACACTCCCAAAGGGATTATTCTCTATGCCAATGACTTCAAGATCGATCGATCGCCGACATTGGGTGAGCCGCCAGACTTTGCCCGGCTGAGGGCCTTGGGAAAGGAGGGGGTGCTGGCTCTCATCACCGAGACCACCAATGCCGCCATCTCCGGAAAGACGCCGTCCGAGCAGATAGCCAAGGACCTGGTGATGGACGTTCTTATCGGCACAGAGGAATCCAGGTCTGGGGTCATGGTCACCACCTTCTCCTCCCATATCGCCCGGATCAGAGCGATAATCGAAGCAGCTCATAAGATGGGGAGAAAGCCGGTGCTCTTAGGCCGGTCCATGGAGAAGTACTGGGGTACGGCAGTGCGGACCGGTTATGCCCAGCAGGGGGAAGTCTCAGTCTTTGGAAGGAGAAAGTCGGTGGACAAGGCCCTGAAGAGGATCATGAGCGAAGGCAAGGACAAGTATCTGCCCATCATGACCGGCCATCAGGGTGAGCCGGGGGCGATATTGAGCCGGGTGGCCAATGGAGAGACCGACTTTCTGGTGGATTCCGGAGATCGAGTGATCTTCTCCGCAGGAATCATTCCCCAGCCTCTGAACGAGTCCAACCGCCATACTGTGGTGACCAAGCTAAAGATGAGAGGAGGCAGGATCTACGATAATGTGCATGTCTCCGGGCATGCCTGTCGGGAGGATCACTGGGAGCTGTTGCGGATGATCAATCCGGAGCATGTCATACCGAGCCATGGGACGCTGGCCAGTCATGGCAGCTATCTGATGATGGCTGAGGAGACTGGCTACTCTCTGGGATCGAATATCCATCTGGTGAGGAACGGCCAGGAGCTTCTCATCGATTGAAGCTTAATTTAAATAGAATCAAGGGATAGGGAGGTTGTGAGAAGGATGATGGAGGAAGAGCTGGAGAGGCGTGCGGCTCTGGTAACGGCAACCATCGAAAAGCTGCTCCCAGTGATGCATCCGCGCGGCCTGTATGAGGCGAGCCGGCACCTGGTGGACTCCGGCGGGAAGAGGTTGAGGCCGTCGATGCTGCTACTTGCGGCTGAGGCTGCGGGTGGAGAGGCTCTCGCCCTGGCTCCGGCGGCGGTATCCATCGAATTGGTCCATAACTTCACTCTCATTCATGATGACATCATGGACAATGCCGATGTGCGTCGGGGGAGGCCTGCGGTGCATAAGATCTGGGGGCAGTCGGGAGCTATTCTGGCTGGCGATACCCTTTACTCCAAGGCCTTTCAGGTTTTGGGGATGACTGCTGCCAGCCCGGAGCGGATCTTAGGGGCGATGAATATGCTCTCCCGAACCTGTACAGCGATTTGCGAGGGCCAGTGGCTGGACATGGAGTTCGAATCCAAAGACCGGGTGACTGAGAACGAGTACATGGAGATGATCGAGAAGAAGACCGGTGTTCTCTATGGCGCTTCTGCTGGGATGGGGGCGCTCCTGGCCGGGGCACCGCTCGAGGTGGTCAGGGCGCTGGATGAGTTTGGCCGGCTGACGGGCATGGGATTTCAGCTCCAGGATGATGTCATCGATCTTTTGACCCCGGAGGAGGTCTCGGGAAAGAAGCAGGGCGGGGATCTGATCGAGGGGAAGAAGACATTGATCATGATCCATGCCTTTGCCAATGACATAGTGGTGCCGGTCTTCAGCAAGAAGGATGCATCGGCAGAGGAGATCTTCCGGTCGATCTCCATTCTGGAAGGGAGCGGCTCGATTGAGTATGCCAGGTCCAGAGCAGAGGAGATGGTAGTACAGGGCAAGAGGGCTTTGGATGTTCTGCCTCCATCACCGGCCAAAGAGACGTTGCTCGAGCTGGCCGACTACATGATCCGCAGAAGGTACTAGGTCAAGCGAAGAGTGCAAGAATTGAGCCGGTATCGGATTGGTATCGGCTTTGAGTTCTTCTGATACTATTTTTATCTCTAATTCAAAATCATTTGCATCCAATGGAGATTACCTTTGCAGATATCGATGATATCTTTTCTGAGGCTCTTCGCTGAAATATGTGGGGGAAGTCAAGAAGAGAATATGGCCTCTGTTCCTCTGTTTCTCTTTGGTTGGGTCAGAGCATAGCGTTTCACCACAGAGGCAAAAAGATACAGAGAATTAGCGATTCAGGTTCACCCATTCAAAATAGCGAGGAACCTTTTCTGATTTGGAACGATTGCCCCAGCCTAACGATGAAAAAAACGGTAGAGGACACCCTAAAAGGACCATACGCAATCGAGCTTTCTTGGAGAGATATTCACTGCCCTCTGCTTTGGCAGTCAACCACCCTTCGCCCGTCCCGGAAAAGCATGACCACATTTTGAGCATCCTTAATGTCCTGGAGCGGGTCGCCATCCACTACCAGCAGGTCTGCAGCGCGCCCGGGTTCAATAGCTCCGATGCTATCCGTTCTCAGTGCCCGGGCGGCCTCAATGGTCGCAGCTCTCAGGGCCTCCTGTGGGGTGAGTCCACAATCCACCAGCAGCTCCAGCTCGCGGTGAACGCCGGCGCCGAAGGGAACGCCGTTTATGGGCGCGTCGCTTCCCACAACGATCCAACCTCCTGCAGCATAAAGCTCTCCCACTCGCAGTCTGAGCTGCGAAGAGATCTGTGGAGGAAGTACCGCGTCTGTGACTGACAGCGTCGGCGTAATTGGCACGTTTTGTTCCACCAGTCTGTCCAGGACATCCTCTGGCCAGCCATCAAGAACAGCCCTCGCTTCGACATGCTCCAATCCGTCAACCCCGGCGGCGAGAACGTCCTCCAGGTCTTCGAGGGTGCCCCAATGGGCGGTGACGGCAAGGCCTTGCTCGTGCGCCTCAGTCACAATAGCATCAAGGACTTCGGGGGCTATTGGTTCAAGGTCGCGCCCAGGCCCGCCTCGCTCCTGAACCACCTTGATGAGGTCTGCTCGATCTTCGCCGCTGGCGAGCTCCTTCACTGCTCTGCGGGCTTCTTCCGTGGTGCTTGGAAGTCGCACTGAGTCAGATGCCGGATCAACTCCAAAGGTAGCCACTGGATGGCCGCCCGGCGTCGTGAATATGGGGCCGGCAGCAAACAGGCGCGGCCCTTCCAGGGAACCGTCTCGAAGATGCCGGCGAAGCTCCATGATCCAGCCATGCTCGTTCCCCAGGTCCCGGACGGTGGTGACGCCGTTCTCCAGAAATGCACGCCGCGTATCGGGGTAGAAGCGCACCCAGTCGAAGACCAGCTTTGGCATCTCCAGGATGCCCGGCTCTTCATTGGCTTTATAAGTCTGCGGTCCCAGATGCACATGCATATCGATAAGGCCCGGCATCAGGGTGTAGCTGGTCAGGTCGAGAACTTTTGCTCCAGGTGGGATGTCGATTTTGCCCTCTTCTCTGACCTCAATTATCGTGCCATCTTTAATGAGGACCTCAGCCCTATTGATCGGTTCTAAGTCTTCTCCTTCCAGCACAGTCGCATTGGTCAGGGCAAGGTATCCCTCCTGTGCCGCTCCGGCTGTGTAAAGCGTTGCATTATAGCAGATAAAACAGCCTGCAACAAGGATCGCGACTACTGCAAATGCATCCAGCAAGATGCGCTTCAAGTGAAAGGATTCGCTCATTTGCTTTTCCCCCAAGACGTTTTGAATTTTCTGCTATACCCAAGCTTCATATCTCTTTTTTTCTGCTCTTATCTTCCATGCCGCCAATAGAAGCAGCATAACCACGCCAAGTAAGAAGACTGTTCTCTGAACCAGCTCGTCATAAAACATCGCCTCATCAAATGGCACTAAGAGGAAGGCAATCCATGCTCTGGTCAGGAGAGCTCCCCCAGCCAAAGAGAGTGTATGGGAGGCGCTCCAATCTCTGCTCTGCGACCATCGCCATGTCAGGGCAGCCAGCAGGCCTACTGTGAGGATGTTAATTATGAAGCCTGGCCAGTCGATCATGAACATCGAAGGGATGCCAAGCATTTCGCATCCTGTTTCTATGATGTTCGGCAGGCTCAAGAGCATAAAGGCAGCAGTTCCAACCACCCATGGTTTGGGCAGCCGTATGGCGGCAAAGGGCCGCTCTTCTAATCTGACGGAAAACGCCAGGGCGATCAAGGCCATAACGACGATGGCCGTTCCAGCCATCTGAAGAGCAGATGGGAAAAACTGGTCATCTATAGCTATCCCCCAGCAGAGGATTGAGGACGCCAGGATATACAGGAGCGATATAATAGCTAACCCGAGGTTGCCCAACCACGGCACCGTCCTGCTCCTGGGAACAAAGGTCTCAATTATTGCGATGGGCGCGCTTATGCTCCAGATCACATGCCCCAAAACGAAATACAGTGCATCCAGATAGCTGATGCCTAGTGCCGGGATATATGTGGGATTTGGCATGTCATGCCATAATTCTGTGATCTGAAAGGATGGATCGAACAGGCTGTGGTCGATCAAGCCCGCCATGAAGATTCCGAAAGCAAGTGAGAGCAGAATTATCGTCGGCCAGCCACGGCCTGTGCGGCGAGCGCTCTCTCGGATGATGATGGCTGCGCCACCATAAGTCGGCGCTAAGAGCAATAAACCCACCAGCATCTCGGTGAAGGTCTCAGACGAATAGCCGATGAGATACTCCGCGGTCAGAGGCGCCAAGAAGAATAGCCCGAGCACAGGTGCGATGCTATTCCAGAAGCCCAATCCCCTTTGAGGCTTTCTCAATCCAACTGTTTGAGATATCGTACGATCCATAGTCTTACCTCTGATCCGCTTTGGTTGCCCGGTCAAATATCTCGAAGATCTCGGCACAGTAGGTCTCCAGGCCGACTATGGCGATGAGGTACTGATCTGCCAGATACTCGCCAATGGCCCCCTGAATAGCGCTGGCCATGGCATGGATATCGAACTCGCGGAACTCGCCGCTGGCCTGGCCTTCGGTAAGGAGCTGTTCAAGCGCATATACAACCGGGTCCTCCCCATCATCGGACAGCTTATAATAGGGAACGTTGTCGAGCGTCCTGGCATTGAAAACGATCTCGATCAGGGCGACGTTATGTTTGGAATGCGTTCCCTGGTATGCAAGCCTTGCCTCGATGAATATGCGCAGCTTCTCCCGCGCTGTACTTCCTTCTTTCAATCGCTCTGTTACATACGCGTTAGCCTCAGAGAGCAGTGTCGTCAAAGTCTGGTTTATCAGGTCGTTTTTATCGCTGAAATGGTATGAGATCAGGGGCGTGCTGATTCCAGCTCTCTTGGCTATTTGCGCAAGGCTGGCGTTTACATAGCCGATCTCATCGAGAGTGGCAATCGTGGCCTCGATTATCTGCTCTCGCCTCGCCTCAGCAATGAACGATTGCCTTTCGTCTGCTTCTTTATCGTTTGTCATCTCTTCTCCCTTTGGGATCGGCCCAAACGCTCTCGTTCAAGCGCCCATGCCTTTTTGACTGTATGCTCAATTTTTTGATCATGCGATCAAAAATCCGTTTCAGCATTCATATATAAATAGATTGTCCACAAGTCAAATTTCCGGGGAAGAATCCTGCTGGAGAAATCCTCCCCCAATGTTGCCCGGATCCAATTCCCTAAACTCTGTTGCCGTTTCGCGCTGTTTCGGGCTTCCCGTTGCAGAGGATTTTACGGCTCCTCGCTAATCTTCATTCATTTTCCTTCATTGAGGCGGCGACCTCATGGGTGGCGAGGATGCCGTTCAAGGCGGCTGGAAAGCCGGCATAGATTGAGATGAGCAGCATTATCTCGACGATCTCCGCCTCGGAGAGGCCTGCCCTGAACCCGCCGCCAATATGAAACCGGAGCTGCGATGGGGCCGTCCCTTTTGCCGCAAGCGCTGCAATGGTCGCGACCTGTCGGTCCCGCAGGGAGAGGAGACCCCGTGCATAGATATCGCCATACCCGAATGCAATGACGTATTTTGCGATGTCCGGGTTGATCGGGTCGTATGTCTCCTTAAGGATGCGTTCCTGTTCAGGCGCAATCATGGCAAGCAGATTCTTCCCTCTTTCATACCTCCCTTCGGATCCGGCGTGAAGGGAATCCGTCGGGAGCGCTTGGCCGGTCTCCTGCAGGACCTCGACAAGCGTCTTCATGGCGTTCAGTGTTGCCGGGAACCCAGCGTACCCGCACATCTGAATGATGACCTCGCGGATCTCCTCCGGTGTGCAGCCGACATGAAGTGCGGCATGGGTGTGGACCTTCAGCTGAGGCGCTGCAGTGCCCATGGCTGTCAGGGCGGCAACCACCGCGAGTTCTCGGGTCCTGTTGTCGAGTCCGTCACGAGCATAAATCTCGCCGAACGAGTATTCGATGAGGTACCGGGCAAGGTCGGGGCAGATCCTGTTGATGGTCTCTTCGACCTGGATTCCGGCTTCCCCATCGATCTGGAGCAGTTTTCTCCTTCCAATCTCTGCGTAGTCTTTCATTGTTCCTCCCTTTCAGGCAAATCCATCATGCCAGCCCTACAGCCACGCAACCACGAGTGGCTTGCGGCGCGGAATCCCGTAGATCTCGTGCTGCGGGTGGCCGAATATCATCGCATAGGCGCTTCTCCGCCCGGCGGGGATACTTAGGTCTTTTTGCAGCGGCTTGTACGATGATGCCGCCATCGCAACAAAGCCGGCCCAGCAGGTACCAATCCCGTGTGCCGGCGCCGCGAGATCGAAGTGGGTGAGCGCAATGATGGCATCGGTCTGGGCCACTGGATATTCTTCCGGTATGGTGGCTACGAGCAGGTGCGGGGCGCCCCGACAGATAACATCGCTGCCGCTCTCCCATCCCCTAATGAGCGCCGGGACGTAGCCGCTCATGGGATGGTTTGAGCCGGCGAGCGTTCTCATCCATTCGATGGTCATGGCAGCGATCTTCTTCACCCTCTCCTGATCGTGGACAACGATCCATTCCACTGGCTGTCTGTTTCCCGCGGATGCGGCATACCGGGCGATATCGAGGAGTTCGAGGATCTTTTTCTTTGGCACCGGATCCTTCGTATAGTGCCGGACAGAGCGCCGCTTCCTCAGGTAGTATCCCATATTATCAGGTGCAATATCCCCCGCTCCCGCTGGCAGGCGCATCTTTTCGTCCGGGCGATCTTCCAGGATTAGCGCCTGCGACGGGCAGTGGGCTTCACAGTGCCCGCATTGGATGCAAATGCCAGCGTTGGTGTCATTCGTTTTCGGCAGTGAGTTCTCATCGGCAAGCTCGATTATGCCCATTATGCAGACCGTGGAGCAGATCCCGCAACGAGTGCAGAGATCCTGGTCGACCAGTATGGTTGTCATGAAAATCGCTCTTGCTATGATGTCATCGCTGTATCAGCTTCTTTCCGGCGCTCCACGCGTCACCGGCATGCTTCCCAAGCGTCCAGTAGCGGTTGTCGGGCATGGTCAGGAAGAGCGGGTCGATCTCCGGGAAATCAGGCTTTCCATCTTTGATTACCCTGCCATCTGCATATGCACCGACTATCTCGCCGATGTAGAGGCTGTTGGTTGGGAGGGGCACGATCTGGACGAGCCGGCACTCAAGCGAGACCGGGCATTCCCGGATCATCGGGGCGGTCTTCAGCGAGCCGTAGAAGATCTCGAAGGTCTCCGATTTGTCGACCTTTTCTCCAGACACAAGCCCGCAGTAATCGGTCTTATCCAGAAGCTCCGATGATGGGATGTTCACTGAGAAGGTCTTTGTCTCTGCTATGCCTTTCGGTGTATAGTGGTGATTCGCAATCCCGCAGACGAGCATAGGCGGAGTTGCATTTGCCCGCGTGCACCAGCCAACAGCCATGAAATTAGCGATTCCTGAAACCTGCGTCCCTACAAGAACCACAGGCATCGGAATGAAAAAGTTCTGTCCGATCTGCATTTTATCCATAGTCTTCTCCTGTAATCTGAACTGTTAGCGAAAAAATTGCGTTAACTGTATATATAGGAAATACAGTCAAAATAGTAACATACTATCATAGGAGTAACTATGACCTTTACCAAGAACGGGAAGACCTTTCACTGCCCGGTGGAGGCCGCGCTGGATGTGATCGGCGGCAAGTGGAAACCCCTTATCCTCTGGGCCCTCGGAGATGCAGTGTTGCGCTTTAATGAGCTGCAAAAAGCGATACCTGGTGTCAACACCAAGATGCTGACAAAGCAGCTTCGCGAACTGGAGGAGGATGGGGTTATCAAGCGAACGATCTATCCAGAAGTTCCACCCCGGGTGGAATACAGAATCACGGATTTCGGAAAGACATTGATTCCAGTCCTTGAAGCGCTCTGTAACTGGGGAGCAAACTATCTTGGGATCGAGGATGAGGATGCATCCGCGCGCCAGTGTCCGACGAAAGCAGCAAAGAAGAAATGAGGTTTGCGAGTGATGTGCTCACTCCAAGATCGAGTTCGCTCTGGCTTTCGTTTTATGGCAAATGATTTTGAGTTAATTGAATCCGGCGCAGCGGATATGCTCACCCACTCGTTTATGATGTTAGAAATACAAAACATTTAAATACCCTATGTGATAAATACCTAACATACAGACAGAGAAACGCTGCGGTCCATCAGGAAGGATGGCCGATGACCGAGGCCATCGCCTAACGGACAGAAGAGGTAATCATGAGAATAGATAGATTTTCAGCAGGCATGCTGCTCGGAGCGGCATTGATCTTTGCGGGAGTACTTTTAACTCAAGCGGGATACGATGCATTCTTCCTGGTGGCAGGAGGGGTAGCCGCACTGGCCACGACCGTTGTCCGGCGATGGCAGAGAGGTAATGAGCCGGAAAAGGACGAAAGGACGAATAAGATCAGGGCCTTCGGCCTGGCCTATTCTTGGTTGGTGAGCATAATTATAGTGCTGATCATTTTCTGTGCCACAATCATGGGATTCATCTCTATTGATGCTATCACGGCCTTATCGATCACCATTTACATTATGACCGGCAGCGCCATCGTCTCGCTCGCCGTTCTTCACCGCCGGGGCGATGTGGATTGGTCCTGAGAACGCGCATCAAAGAGCTGAGGGCCAGACACGGGCTCACCCAGGAGGAGCTGGCCCGAATGGTAGGAGTGCGGCGGGAGACGATTCTCTTCCTGGAGAAGGGCAAATACAATCCATCGCTGAAGCTTGCCTGCAAGATCGCCCTGGCTCTGCAGGCCAGCATCGATGAGATATTCATTTTCGAGGAGGAGGATCTGAAGTGAGACGAAGCCGAGATCATAGTTTTAGCGATCATATCAAAAAGCTTTCAAGATTATTGCTGCTGATTTTCATGCTCATTCTGTTATCCAGAGATGGACATTGCAGTCCCAGCCCCCTTGGCGAAGACGGCTCTTTAATCCCCCGTCAGATACTGTTCGGCAACCCGGACAAGACCAGCGTCAAGATCAGCCCTGACGGGAGCCGAAAAAGCTATCTGGCTCCGGTAAACGGAGTCCTCAACTGAATTATTGCGGATTGCCGGATTTCCACGTTGATGGCAATGAAAATGCGTTCGCTGCGGCGAATAAATGCGAGGGCGGGATTAGAAATCAGCTATATGAGACGTCTTCTGATCGTATCGGCAATTCTTGAAGGAATGGCTGGGGCAGCCTTGGTGCTGCTGCCTTCGGCATCGATTTTTATGCTACTGGGTGCGCCCCCAGATACGCCGGTGGCGTTTAGCATTGCTCGTGGAGCTGGGGTGGCGCTGCTTTCCCTTAGCGCTGCATATTGGCTGGCTCGAAACGATGTTTATAGCGTGGCTGCGAGGGGACTGATTATAGCTATGCTGCTGTATAATAGTGCCTTCGTTTATTGCTTCACGTCGCACTCGTGATTTGGTGCGTGGTCTGCCTGAGACGAAGACCGCATACCAAAACTCCTGCGACATCTTCTACTCTGTGACCGATCATGACGCTATGCGATCTAGAAGATCAAAACTGTTATGGCAATACGCTGTCGATAAATCACCTTCGTTTCAGTATCCGGAAAAGATGTGCGATATGATTCGCCCTTCAGCCTTGCGCAGGTGCTCTACGGTCGCAGACTTGCCGATCCCCAGCCTCTCTGCGAGCTGGTCTGCGTTGATCCGCCTGGGGTAATCATAGTAGCCGCCCTTCTTGGCCTTGATGAGGATATCTCGTTGCCTGTTGGTAAGGCAGGATAAGACATCATAATGCTGATAGCTTGCCCTCTGGCAGCTGATGCTTTTAATTTCTCCCATCAATCTGATTCTCTCGAAGAATCTCTTCAGGTTCGGCTGGTCGCCTATGACGGTATAGACGAGCTTCTCGGAGGTGGAATAGGTGGGCTGATCCCAGACCAGTTCCAGGTCAAGCTCTTTATACACGAACTTTAGCTTATCTGACACCTTTCCCCTCATCAGACATATGGCCTCTTTTCCGTCAACCTTTAAGACATCCATTACTTCAATGCCTGGCGGATAGGGCAGGTCTTCCGGGGAGTATCCATCCCTCATAATACACCTGACTATAGCCGTCTTGATGTCTCTATCAAAATCGAGGTGGATCATCTGCAAGATTTCGGCGTATTCTATCTTCTCAAAAAAATCATGCAGCAGATCCTTCAAAAAAGGATGCGGAACCAACTCCACTGTCGCCTTTCTCATAAAGACTTGATTCTCTACCAGGTATAAAAAGTACCCCACATGAACGGCACAAGCTAATTATCCGCCAGGTAGATTCTATAATGGCCATGAAGTGTGTATTCTTTCTCCTCATGGCTTCAAGCCTTCTCCTTTTGCCCGCTTTAGGCCAGGAGGTCGTTGACCTCTACTCCGACCTCCAGTCCTGCGATGTGACCGTTGCTGGAACAGGAGCGGGCGATCTGCTCAAGCTAGAGCTCTTCTCCTCAGGGAAGGTATTGCAGTCCAGGACCCTAGCTCTGGACGGTCCGGGAACCTGGGTAGCGAGATGGGACAAAATGCCCTCGACGGAGGGATCCTACAGCGCCCGGGCGACGCTTTTCCGGAATGGATCTCTCCGATCAGAGAAGAGCATTGACTTTCACCATGGTGGGCGGGTTCCGGTGAAGTTCGATGTAAGGGACTATCAAGCAGACAGCAGCGGGGTTCATCTTCTGATCTATTCTCCGGACCTGGCGATAGTGGATATCTATCACATGCTCATTAAAGATGGAAAAGCCCTATATGTCGCTCGCGAAAGCCCCGTTTCCATATCAGACGGCATTCGCAATATCGATTTTGACTGGAAGCAGCTTCTTGTGAGGGGCGAGCAATACTCGGGTCGGGTTAAGATCGTAGAAAAGGAGACCGGTCAGACCCGAGCCTTCATGAACTCCTTTCTGGCCCGGGAGGATGCGAGGATTACCGACACTTATGAGGACGAGACAGGTGCCAGCGCCACGATTCTGGGGAAATCCATGACTCCCTTTCACGGTTTCCTGAGGTTCCTCCTCTCGCAGGATGAAAGGTCCCTCGCTACTCTGGAGAAGAAGACCCCCGTTCTTCTCAAAGGAGATGACGAGACGATTGAAGTATCCTGGAACAAGACCCTGAACCCCGGGATATACCAGCTGAAAATCCAGCTCTTGGGTACAGAAGGAGATCTGATAGACTTTACTGAGAGGGTGATCGAGGCAAAGGCCAGGACTAATCTGACCGCCGTCAAGACAGAAACGCCCAAAGACTCATCCTCGAGCATGATCTTAGGCCTGCTTGGCCTGGTCGCTTTTGCAGGGATCATTTATGTAATCCGCGGGAGGCGCTGAGATGCTGGCCTTCTCTTCATTCGAGATCTTCGTGGCCATGAGACATATAACTTACCGCAAGCGGCAAGCAGCTCTGGCCATAACAGCTGTTGGAATGGCGGTGGCCGTATCCCTCCTGATCATAGCAGTTCAAAACGGCTTCTCCGATTACATGCTGGATATACTATTCAAGAGCCTCCCTCATATAATCATCAAGCCCATAGACGGAGAGAACTATCTCAACCTCTATCAGAATGTCATAGATGGCGTCTGGGGCCTGGAGGGGGTAGTAGGGGTCTCACCGGTCCTGGCGGCCACCGCGACCTTCACCCACGAAGACAAGGTCGCAAATGCTGCAATGCTTGGAGTTCTGCCTTTCGAGGCCGATAAGATCAGCAAGATAAGTGAGAGCATGGTGCAGGGAGACCTGAACTCCATCATTGGAGGAAAAAAGATCCTCCTGGGCAGATCTTTGGCAGAGAAGCTCGACATGAAGCTGGGAGATACGGTGCACGCTGACTTTCCCGATGCCAGGGACCTCAACCTCACAGTATCGGGGATCTTCGATACTGGTTATGCCTCCGTCGATGAGAAGACATCCTACGTATCCCTGGAGACTGCTCAGGTGTTTTTGAACGAAGGGAATGTAGTGACCCAAATCGATATCAAACTGAATGACATCGACCAGGCCCAAGCCGTGGCTGGGCAGATCTCTTCGGATAGGTACGAGGTCCAGGTATGGCAGGAATCCAATCCTGAAATCGTGGAAAGCCTGGCCTATGAGAAGGCCTCTAACATGATCACCCTGCTTTTGATCATGGTCATCGCCACCTTCGGAATAGCCAGCATCATGAATATGCTGGTCCTTGAAAAGACACGGGAGATAGGGATGCTGATGGCAGCAGGGGCTGATAGCTCTCATATCAGGAAGATCTTCCTCCTGGAGAGCGGCCTTCTCGGCCTCATGGGGGCCTTGCTTGGCTGCGCCATGAGCCTCGTTTTAGCCATCAGGCTTCGAAGCCTTCAGATCGAGATGCCCACCGGCGGCATGGTCGATCTGCCCGTAATCCTCTCCTATCAGGATATGGTCACGCTCTCATTAATAGCGCTGATTCTGAGCCTTGCGGCTGGGATCTATCCTGCACATATAGCCTCGAAGCTGGACCCGGTAGAGTCCCTGAGGGGATAGAGATGTTTGAGATCGTCATTGCCTGGAGGCATATCACAGCCAGCCCCAGGATGGTGCTCTTCCCCGTCCTCGCTGTGGCCCTGGCTGTGATGGTTATAGCAGCTATGATGGGGCTCATGGAGAGTTACAGGGAGGAGATCATCAGCAGCACGGTGGAGAACAGCCCCTACCTGACGGTTGAGCCGAAGGAGGGTGAAGACTATATCCACCTCTACAAGACGCTCTCAAGCGTGATCTGGGGCTATCCCGGGGTTGAGGCGGTCTCGCCCAGGCTTTTGGGGATGGCTGCGGCCAAGTACAGAGAACAGGTGAAAGGAGTCTCCATCATAGGCATCGACCCGCTGCTTGAAGATCCTCTCCTGGGTGTGCAAAGCGACCTGGTCTGGGGCGATTTCAATGATCTGGCTTTCAAGAAGCATTCGGCCATCGTTGGAGCCAAGCTGGCAGAAGATCTGAAGCTGAAGCCTGGGGATGGTTTTTACCTGGTTCGCAAGGGAGTGTCTTTAAAGGTAACCCCAGCAGGCTACATCCGGACGGGAACCGGAGCTGATGAGTCGCTAGTGTACCTTCCCCTGGAGACTGCTCAGAGGCTGATGGGAGAAGGAGATGTAGTCTCTGAGATTGGGATTAAAACATCAGATCTCTATGAGGCCCCAGCCATCGCTTCCGGGTTGAGCCGGGACAGTTTCTATAAGGCCCAGAGCTGGCAGGATAAGAGCCGGAACCTCCTGAATCTCCTGGATACACAGAGGTTTTTCACTTACCTCTTTTACCTGCTCATATTCGTCATCTCCGGATTTGGCGTGGTCAACACCATGATTATGACCATCTCCCGCAGGACCAGAGAAATTGGCATCCTCATGGCCATCGGTGCCAACAGAGGATCTATAATCAAGATCTTTATGGCCGAGAGCCTGATCCTCGGTCCTCCATCAGCCGCTCTGGGATGCCTTTTGGCTTATGTAGCTGCCAAGCTGATCGAGGCATTTCCGATTGAGATCCCCGCTGAGGTCTATGCCGCTTCCAGGATGAGCATCCTCTTAAGCCCCGAGATCTTCGCCTATGCCGTAGCTTTTGCCATGATGGTGGATCTGGCAGCGGGACTGTATCCTGCCTATAAGGCATCTCGAATGGATCCGGTCGAGGCCATAGCCTCGGCTTAAATTTAATTTTCAGGAGAATGATATCATGAACATAATCGTCGCCAATAAGTTGAGAAAGGTCTTCGGAAACGGCGTGGAGTTGCTGGCTCTGGACGATGTCGACCTGACGATCCTGGAGGGGGAGTTCCTCTCCATAACCGGTCCCAGCGGCAGCGGCAAGTCCACTCTGCTGAACATGCTTGGGCTGCTGGATAAGCCATCGGGAGGCGAGATATGGCTGAAGGGCAGGGAAGTGTCGCAATCCAGCTCCCTGGAGAGGTCCCAGCTTCGAAATAAGGAACTGGGATTCATCTTCCAGTATCACCATCTTTTGCCGGAGTTCACTGCGCTGGAGAACGTCATGATTCCTCAGCTCATTGCCGGGGCAGACAAAAAAGCAGCTCGCCATAGGAGCGAGGAGCTATTGCGGGAGATGGGGCTCGTGGAACGGCTGAACCACAAACCAAGCGAGCTGTCGGGAGGCCAGAGCCAGAGAGTGGCTGTAGCCCGGGCCCTGGCTAACAGGCCATCTATCGTGATCGGCGACGAGCCCACTAGGAACCTGGACACCAAGAGCTCGGAGATGGTCTATGAGCTGCTGAGAAAGCTGAACCGGGAGATAAAACAGACCTTCATCCTGGTGACACATGATATGAGCATGGCTCAGAAAACCGATCGAATCCTCCGGCTGGTTGACGGGAGGATAGTGAGCGAGATGCGCAGAGAGAACGGCGGATTTGTAGAGTGCCTGTGAGATGAAAGAAGCTGCAAAAGCAAACTACTCCTGCCTAAAATATTGGGTGGGCAGAGTGAAAAGCTGCTTCGGGCCTTTCGAGGAGCGGGTCTATTTTCTCTTCAGGTGGAATATGTGGACGAGCTTTCTCTTCTCCTCCGGGAGGAGTGAATATGCTATTTTTTCCACCTCCTTTTGATCCTGCCCGCCGGCGATTATTATCCCTTCGATTATGGCAAACCAGCCTTCGTTAATGCCGATATCTTTAAGCTTCTTTCGATACTTTCTTGCCTGGACCCTGCCCATCTCCTCGCTGTATATGGGCAATAGCTCTGGTTTTTTACTGAGCAGCTCCTCAATCTCCTGCCAGTGAATGTCTCTGCTCTCCTGGGACCGCAGAAATGCCCTCAGCCTCTCTGCATCGCTGGGGGCGGCATCCTTGGGTGAGAAAGGCAGCGAGGTTATAATTCCATAGCTCGCTTTAGCCTGGCGGAAGCTGTCGTTGATGCTGCTTTTCATCCCTGAACCGAAAAATATATTGTAGCAGCTGAATGAGCCATCGAAGATGATCTTTCCTTTAAAGGGCAGAAGGGTGGCTTGGACGATTCTGGGCAGATTGCCGATCAGCTCCCACTGCATGGCCAGTCCCTTAACGCCGTAAGCCTTGGGTGAACGGCCTTCATTCATGAAGACTGCATGATCCTTGAGAAATCGGACGATGTAGAATCTGCCTTTCACGAAATGTTGCCAGCTGGATATGATCTCCAGCTCTTCTGCTGAAAAGCCCTGAGGATTCTCCCGCACAAATGAATCGATCTGATCGGGCTTGGAGTAGAGCTTCTCTTTGAGCTTCTCAATGTCCTCCAGAGCCTCCCTGGAGAGATCCTCAGGACTCTGAAAGTCCTTCAGAATCTTATGTTTGTTATTTACATAAAGCAATAGTGAATGGTACAGCTTCAGGAATAGTTTCCTGTCATCATCTGGAAGGTTCATGGCAGATTCATAAAGCTACAAATATTTGGCTTTATGCTCCTCCGCGGATAACACCCATGCGCAGTGTCCCAACAAAATTACTCCGTATCCACGAACCGATCTCTCAGGCAATCCATTACATGAGGCAGGGTGGTATACTCCATTTCCTCCATGGGCAGCCGGTGCGGCTCGAAGGGGCCGTGCGCCCTCATGTAATCGGTGATCTCCAGACACCTCTGCCGGACGCGGTCGAAGGCCAGGTCATTGAAGAGATCCACCGGCCCCACGAACTTCCCCTCGGCTAGCTGGAATCCGGCGGCTATCACCCGGGGCGGGCCGTCGAACCTGGTGGGATGAGCGGTATCAAATGAGCAGGGCATAAGTGGCCCGTTGTGGCTGCCCCGCATCCATCCGCTCACCAGGTGCCCGATGGAGAAGGGCTCGAGCACCTCGCCCAGCGCGGGCAGGCCGGACTGCGACCTCACTAAGGCCACGGGATCATCTTTGCCCACATACTTGCCGGCGGTCTGGTAGAGCTTCTCAGTGCTGATCACCGCCACCGGCTCACTCTGGGGTATCTTGCTGCCGGGCTTGGCAAAGACTCTCTTGATCACATATCGGCTCTTGGCACCGATCAGCGCCAGCATATCGTACATCTCCTCCGGGCAGTTCATGAGGACCTTCTTGTGCTCTAGGATATCCCAGACCTCAAAAGTGAAGCCGTGATGGAAGGAGGGATCTATTATCAGCCCGGCGGTGTTGAATGGATCGGCAAACATCTTGAAGATGGGGAGATTGAAGGCTCCGGGCTCGGTCTTGTCCATCATAAAAGCGATGATGGGCTCTGCCGTGCGCTCGGTTATCTCCATCTCCGCAACCCCTGGACCCATGCCCTTGATGTTTCCGGAGAAGGCGTCCGCCAGCAGGTCCTGGCCATAGCCATAAAGCTTGAGGCCCTTGGCCGTCTCAGTGGCTGCCTCGAATGTCTCCCAGGCTAGGCCGTGGATGTCGCCGCAGTCGCAGCCCGTCCTGTGGCTCATGAGCAGCTCCAGATCGTCGCCGCAGGCCATAACCCTGTAGTCCACCAGACAGCCGGACTTTTTGGCCTCTTCCAGCTTCTCCTCCGCAGTCTTGATCAATTCTGGATGGACCGAACAGTGGCCGGGATAGCCGCCTACATCGGCTTTTATTAAGCTTATAGTTATCTTTGTCATATCAATCCCACCTGACGCTCCCTGGAGAACGGCGTATTTATCACTATTATCTCTAATAGATACGATATATTATGGCCTTTATGGTCATAAATCTTTGTGGACCAAAATCTATAATGCGGGATCTCCTGAAAAGAGAGCGTCTGGGAGTTCCCCAGATCATTCCTGATGTTCTCCAACACAGCCGCATTTATGCCGGCATTGCTTAATTGATAACTTTTAGCCCTTCAGCATCTTCGGCATTTCCAGCGGCACATCCGCAGGCTTGATGAATTGATCCAGCACTGGCCGGGTGCCCATAACCATGAGCTTATCGAATAAAAAGGCGAATTTGCCTTCCAGTTCTGCGCAGATCTCATCCCGGACGTCAGTCGGCAGCTGCCACAGCTCAGGCTTGAACGGTCCGAAGCCCTTCTTGCGGGTCTTATAGATGAACTGCTCTTCCGTATCCTTTTCCTTCCATTCTCCTTTCAATTCTCCCCGCAGGTGATCATAGATCTTAGACCGCAGCTGGCCAGGGAAGCTCCTGCTATCATAGATTATGTTCTGAAAGCCTGTCGCCAGGTGAATCTCGGCCGTTCCGGTAGCTGGAAAGCGATCAAAAGCCTCATCTGGAAGGGTTGATGCCCCGTGCTGAACCGCCCCTGAGAGGCCGTATTCGGCGCGGGCGGTCTCCGAGAGCTTCTCCAGCACCTCAAAATCGATCTTAACCTTAGCCACTGTGCCGTCGGCCAGGGGCACGCCGCCATGGGTCGTCCCGGTCTGCACGCTGATCTTGCTGATTCCCTTTAAAGCCGGTCCACGCTTTTTGAGCTCTTCCAGGTAGCCGTCCATGAATGTCTGCAGCTCCTCGACTGTGCTGTTTTTGCCGCCAACCTCACCGATCTCCCCACCCACGGAGACGGTTATGCCTTCCGGCTCCAGATCGCGAATCAAGGCAGTCAGCTCCGCCGCCAAGGTGTAGTTCAATCTCTGCTGATCTTTGATGGTGGCCTTAGATAGATCAACCAGGGTGGAGGTATCGATGTCGATATTGTAAAAGCCGGCCTGGATGGCTTCCCGGATCAAATCCTTGACCGACTGGGTCTCCTTTTCCCCGTCCGCGGCGAACTTTTTGGCGTTTATCTGAAAATGATCGCCCTGCAGGAAGACCGGGCCCCGCCATCCGGATTTGATCGCTGCCGCCAATACGGCACAGGCATACTCCCGCGGCCTTTGCTTGGTATAGCCTATCTCCGAACGGGCGATTTCGAAAATGACCGGACCAACATTGCCTTTCATTGACGCCCTGAATACCGCTTGCGCCACGTGGTAAGTGATGCCCCGGATATTTATCGCTGGAACGGTAAACCCGCTGACCTCTTTTCTGCCCATGGCCTCATACAGGGATTGGATCGATGCAGGCAAAATTCCCATACTGGCAGCGCCCCGACGAATCAGATATGCCGCTGCTTCTTGAATAGCCGGGTCGGGGCTGAAGACGGCAGTATAGATCAAATCATCGATTAGCTTTTCTCTAAAACTGGGCTCATTCAGGACGCGAACATCACCCTCTTGACAGGTGAGTATGGATTCGCATCCCCTTTTCAGCTGATCTTCATTCTGGTAAATCATTGCTGCACCTTTCCCTCTAATGTATTTATTATTTATATGTTAATTATAACTCATTTACTGCGACAGGAATTCTTTCGCCATGGTCACTTCCGTCCTCGAACCGATATAGATGGGCGAGCGCTGATTAACTGAATTCACTTTGAGGGATAGTATATCGTCTTTCCCATCAGTTGCCATGCCTCCTGCCTGCTCCACAATAAAGGCCATGGGCTGAAGCTCAAACAGCAACCGCAGCTTTCCCTGAGGCGATTTTTTCAGTGCCGGATAGGTGAACAACCCTCCCCTCTTGATGATGACCTGATTAATATCGGGGACGAAACCACCGCTATAGCGCAGCTTGTAGCCATCTGCCTCCAGCTTATCGATATACCTATGATGGCTGTCCGTCCAGTCTTTGCGCAGACCGCCAGGGGAAAAGATGGATCCTCTCTCATTGAGCCTGATATTCTCCTCGGACAGGACATACTCTCCTTCGCGATCCAATACGAACTCATGCACGCCCTTTCCTGCAGAGTAGATCATGGTGATGAGCGGGCCGTAGGTGATATAAAGAGCGGCGACCATCGAATTTTTGCCGCAGTCGAATATTGAATTTCTGTGGATGCCGATGATCGTCCCGATGGCCAGATTGGTATCCACCAGGGAAGAGCCGTCCACTGGATCAGCGGTGACAATATACTGTTCCTGCCCTTGACCGATGGTGATGATATCCTCCTGCTCCTCGGAGGCATACTCGCGGACAAATCCGGAGTTCCGCAGCATATTTTTCAATATGTCGTCGGAGATGCGGTCCAGCGCCAGTTGGTCCTCGCCATAAACGTTTTTGAAGCCGGCCAGCTTTCGGTTTGATTCGTGGATCTTTGCAGAGATATACTTGCCAACAACAGCAATCTGCCAGATGAGCCGCCGCAGTTCCACCTCGATGCCACTCATCCACATGTGCCGCCTCAGATCAACGATAAATCGAGTATGATTATTTATGCCGTCAACCATGGATTCTCCTCGATATCTTTTAGCAGTCTGCAAGTTTTTCCTCGATAATAAAGATGTTGCCCCATACTGAAAAAAATGTATTATCGATTCTCTAATTGCCGTTTTTTGATGAATGTGAATCGCAAATTCTCGGTATCTTTGCAGAAGTACTTGTATTTGCCAGAGATATCTATCTGCGGAGTCGGCCAATGAAGCCTAATGCTATTAATAGCGAACGATCTTGCTCGGTCTGATGGGTGGCTATGATTGATGCCAGGAGCGGTAATGGAACTTGCTGCAAAATATCATGTTGAAACCGACCTTCCCATCTAAAAGGCGGCGGAGGCCATTGCTGCCGAGCAGTCGACCGGCAACTGGACCGATATGCGGGGCCAGGACAATCCGTTGGCCGCGCGGGTGATATCCGTTCAGGGCAGTGAGGTCGAGATCGCATTTCCCGATGATCTCTTCGAGCCGGGAAACGTCCCCCAGTACCTCTCGGTGGTGGCAGGAAACCTCAAGAAGGTGCGCCTGCAGGATGTCATCTTTCCTCAGAGCATAATCCGGGCGCATAAGGGTCCCCGGTTCGGGATAGAGGATGCATGAAGGATTCTGGGCGTCTACGACCAGCCCCTCGTCGGCACCATCGTCAAGCCCAGGATGGGCCTGGTCAAGGACGACGAGGCCCTCACCGATCAGGGCTTTTGCCCCCTTATTCCCAGGCTGGAGGCGGTCATGTCCGCTCTGGGCCGGGTGGAGAAGGAGACGGGCAAGAAGGCCTTCTATGCAGTAAGTGTCACCGCTGGGGCGGACAGAATCCTGGAGCGGGCGGAAGAAGCAGTGGACCATGGGGCCAATATGGTCATGATCGATGTCCTCCCCGCAGGCTTCTCCTCCCTTGAGCCCCTTTCCCAGAACCTGAACGTCCCCATACATGTGCACAGAACCTTGCAAGGCGCCTCTGCCAGGGACAAGAGCCACGGCATCTCCATGCTGGTCATAGCCAAGCTGGTGCGCATGGTGGGAGGCACTAACCTGCATACCGGAAGCTGCATGGGCAAGATGTCTCTTGAGAGGGAGGAGAACGACCTGTGCCGCGACGCTCTGCGAGAGGAATGGGTAGCTATAAGAGGTTCTTCCCCGTGGCCTCGGGCGGGATCTATCCAGCAAAGGTCCACGGGAACCTGGATGGCTATGGCATAGACTGCATCGTCCAGGCAGGGGGCGGCGTCCACGGCCATCCGGATGGTACCACCGCTGGAGCGCGGGCAATGGTGCAGGCGACAGAGGCCTGGTTAAAGCATATTGACTTAAAAGAATATGCAAAAGACCACAAAGAGCTGGAAGTTGCTCTGAAATTTTGGGGATGTTAAGCGATGAGGCAATGGCCCCTCCTCTCTTCAAACCAAAACCGAAGAGTTTATATTGGTAGATGAGGATGCAAAAGAGCGTTTATCACGAGCCAAAAGTGATGTAGCGCTGTTTGAAAAACAGGAGTGGTGTAGTGAGGGAATATGTAGAGGGATCAGATGGCTAGAGACGAAATCTTATCGAAAATCAAATCGGCAGAGGCCCAATCCAGGGCTGCAGTCCAGCAGGCTCTGGAGGAGAAGGAGAAAAAAATAGCCGCTGCCACTACCGAAGCAATGAACCTCGTCAAATCCGCCGAGATTGATGCACAGGACTACTATGACAAGAGCGTTGCCAAAGCAGAGAGCGATGTAAAGGCAAAGAAGCAGTCAATCATCCAGAGTGGCGATAAAAACGTCGCCTCAATGAGCGGCAGCGCCAGTGCCAAGCTGGACAAAGCAGTTGAATATTTGCTAAAGGAGTTTATGGGGTCGTTACATGCTTAGGCCCGTTAATATGAGTCGTGTGGTCGTAGCCGGGTCAAAGGACGTAATATCTCCAGTAGTAGAAAAGCTGCATGAGTTGCGCTTATTGCACATTGTGAATTACAATGGCAACCAGCCTGAATTTGCATTGGGAAAGCCCATAGGCAAAGCCAGGGAGTACTCTGAGAACCTCATTAAGCTCAGATCGGTCACCAGGTACCTTGATATAAAGAACAAGGCGCCTGAGAAGACATATCCTGAGTCACAGGTTCTATCCGAGATGGACAATCTTCTCAATAACGTGGGGGGCGATGTCACTGCCACCTACGAGAGGATCGTTGCTATAGAAGCAGAGATCAAGTCCAAGCAGGATCAGATCAGGGCTTTAACTCCGTTATCCATATTGCCGTTGCCCCTGGAAGCTTATCATGGTTATGATTCTCTGGCGACATTCGTAGGCACTGCTGTTACGCCTGTGGATGCAGATGTAGCCCGGGTCTCTCCAGTAAATGAGATCTTTACCGGCACCGCCAAGAATGCGACTTATGTGGCAGTATTTGTGCCTGCAGAAAAGGCCAGCGAGGTATCTGCGGTCCTTTCCGAGCACGGTTTCTCTGAGATGTCCGTTCCCAAGCTCGAAGGCAGTGTTGATTCAGCTATTGCTTCACTCAATGGCAGCATAAAATCTCTGGAAGGCGAGCTAGCGCCTCTCCATAAGAAGCTTGTCGATGTGAAGAAGCAATATGAAGATCTGATGCTGGCGACGGATGAGTATCTGTCGATGCAGGTCAGCAAGACTGAGTCTCCTCTCAGGTTCGCAGAGACGGACAACGCCTTTGTGATAGACGGCTGGGTTCCTAGCGATCAGTACGGCCGGCTGAAGAGCGAGTTGGAGAGTGCTGCTGGAGGAAAGCTGGACGTCCAATTGATAGCCGACAAAGAGGCCGATGACCTTGTCAAAGGCGGCGAAGACGTTCCAACCAAGATGGACAATCCAAGCATTGTCAAGCCATATGAGTTGATCACCAGGCTATTCGCCATTCCGGAGTACAAGGAGTTCGATCCATCGCTGCTTATATTCGTCTTCTTCCCGATCATGTTCGGCATGATCCTGGGAGACGTAGGCTATGGCATTGTGATCCTGCTGATTCTGACTCTGCTAAAGAAGAGATTCAGGACAGAAGGGTGGCAGCAGCTGATCAACATCGTCATGATTGCGGGAGTATGGGCAGTCATATTCGGCATATTCTACGGTGAGATCTTCGGGCCCCTTGGCCTGTGGAACTATATGGTAGGAATGCTATCTCATCATGAGATGATTGAGCTTCAGCAGATGGGCTTGTTCTTCGGCGAAGGAACTTTCGGCCCGCTGGGAAGGCTCGGCCCGTTGGGGATCTTCCCGTTATATAGATTGGCAACGAATGCTGTTCTGCTTTTGATAGGCGTTAGCCTGTTCATCGGCGTGATTCATTGTTCTGTGGGCTCCATTCTGGGAATCAAGACGGAGTTGAACTATGGCGAGAAGAGGCATGCCTATTTCGAGCGGCTTCCTGTGATGCTCTTCCAGGTGTTCTTCGCCATAGCGCTTCTTGGATTGGTCATGGGACAGATGATCATGGTGTACATCGGTGCCGCAGTGATCGTATTATCCATAGTGATGATGGTCATGGGTCCGGAAGGCGCCATGGGTCTGGCACACGTGCCATCCTATGTGAGCAACCTGATATCCTACCTTAGGCTTCTGGCCATTGGCCTGGCTTCGGTAGGTCTGGCATACGCTGCCAATCAGCTGTCGTTCTATGTCATAATGCCCATGTTGAGCGGCGGAGCGACGAACAGTGCCGATTTCTCGATACTTGCGATCATCGTAGGCATAGTGATACTGGTAGCAGTGCATTTCATCAACATTCTGCTGGGAATTCTCTCTCCCTTCATGCATCCTCTCAGGTTGCATTATGTGGAGATGTTCACCAAATTCTACAGCGCGCATGGTGGTGGAGTGGAGTATAGCCCCTTCGGACATGTCCGGAGGTTCTTGAAGGCATGAAAGCGATCTTTGAAATTAGAAATATGAGCACAGATTGTAATATTCATAAAAAGGAGGATTGAGGAAAATGGTAGTTGTAGCAGATGCGGGAATACTGTATGGATTGTTGGCTGTTGGCGCTGGCCTCGCTACTGGATTAGCAGGCATCGGTGCAGGTGTTGGTGAGCAGGGTATCGGAGCGGCTGTGGTTGGTGTAGTGGCTGAGGAGCCTGGATTCCTGGGTAAGGGTCTTTTCCTCATGCTTCTGCCTGAGACCCTGATCATCTTCGGCCTCGCTGTATCGCTGATCCTGATGTTCGCCTGGACGCCCTTCTCTGCAATAGTGACACCCTGAGCTGGCCATTTCCAAAGGGTGAGAGGCAATGGCACTAGATGCAGTGGTTGAGTCGGTTCTGGCAACCAGTAAGGACAAGGTCGCTCAGATAACGAGCGAAGCGGACCTTGAGGCTGCAAGAATACTCAATGAAGCTAGGGAACGTGCCGCTGAAATCAAATCCAGGAAGGAGTCTGAGGTCGGACACGCCATAGAGGCTATCGAGCGCAGGGAGATCTCCAGCGCCAATCTCGAGGTCAAGAGATCGGAGCTTAATGTTCACAAGGATCTCCTGGAGAAGGCAAGGACGAAGCTCCTTGAGAAGATATCCAATCTTCCCAAGAAGGATAATGAGGCCATGCTTAAGAAGATGCTCGAGCCATACGATCTCAAGGATATGAAGGTCTACTCCAACAAGCGAGATGAGGCCTTCCTATCCTCTCTCGCCCCCAATTACGGCGGGAACCTGGATATCATCGGCGGCGTTGTGGTTGAGAGCGGTGATGGAGCTCTACGTTACGATTTGTCATATGAAACTCTTGCGCGTGAGGTCTTTAATAACCGCATGAAAGAGGTTTCCAAGGTACTATTCGGGTGAGGACTATGCCTGTACTACGTTTGCCGAAGTTCGGTTTACCGGTGAAGTACGCTTACATCACGGGCAGAGTCAGAGCGATGAAGACCAAGCTCATTCCTGCGGAGATGTATCCCCGCATGATGAACATGGAGATGTCAGAGATCGCACGATACCTGGAAGAGACCCAGTACAAAGAGGAAATCGACGCGCTCGCCAAGGATTACTCCGGAGTGGATCTGATAGAACACGCCACATTCGACAATATGGCGAAGACCTTCAGGAAGCTGGCGGAAGTCTCCATAGACGAGCCATCATTCCTGATTCTGGAGTATCTGAGGCGCTGGGATGTCTGGAACATCAAGACACTCCTGCGAGGAAAGTTCTCGGGAGCCTCCGACACAGAGATCATGAAATATCTCGTGCCTGCGGGCGAGCTATCCCCAGAGCACCTCGAGGAGCTGGCGAAGAAGGATAGCATTCAGGATATCATCTCCGCCTTTGATGGCACCGATTATGCCAGCGCTCTGGCACAATACGATGGCAAGAATCTTGCATCTCTGGAGAATGCACTGGACAAGCTCTATTACTTCAGGATGGAACGCGCTGTAGGCGGCACATTATCAGTAGGAGGAGGACTGCTGCTCAAATACGTTCGTAGGGAGATAGACATCAAGAATCTGATCACTCTCTTCCGGATGAACAAAGCAGGCATCGATGCAGCCGTAATACAGGAGAACCTTATTCCTGGAGGAAAGCTGCACGATGAGCTGTCCCGCATGGCAGGCCAGCCTTTTGGCGAGTTTCTGCGCGGATTGGAGGGATACCCCTTTTGGTCGTCAATATCCGATATCGCAACATCAGATCTTGACGCCGTTAGCAGAGTCGAAGCCAGGTTAAAGGCTTATCTCATACGGTATGCATGGGCTCTTTCCAATTATCATCCGCTATCCATCCTGCCGGTGCTCGGATATATGGTAAGCAAAGAGACAGAGGTTTCCAACATCAGAAAGATCGTTAGGGGCAAGGAAGCTGGACTCCCCTCTGAACTCATAGAGGAACAAGTGGTGGTGGCCTAAAATGGAGATTGCTTTTGTAGGTGGAAGCGAGAGTGTCCTCGGGTTCAATCTGGCAGGAGTCAAGAAGTCATATGCTGCCAACACGGAAGATGAGATGGTCTCAAAGATTGGCGATGTCATGGCCGATTCCAGTGTTGGAATTCTGGTGTTGAAGCAATCGGATTATAATAAGCTGCCCAAGAGGCTTCAGGAGCAGTTATCCGAGTCTATCAAGCCTACCATGATTACCATCGGAACCGAGCAGAGCACAGAGATGAGAGAGAAGATTAAAAGGGCAATAGGTGTTGATTTATGGAAGTAGGGAAAATTAAGCGAGTCGCCGGACCACTGGTTCAGGCCACTGGCCTGAAGGCTTCCATGTACGACCTGGTATTGGTCGGCGAGGAAGGCCTGATGAGCGAGGTCATCGGCATTTCCGGCAATAAACATATCATTCAGGTATACGAGGATACGGGCGGCGTCAGGCCTGGCGAGCCCGTCAAGGAGACAGGCGCTCCTCTCGTAGCACAACTGGGACCAGGCATTCTGACCCAGATTTACGACGGTATTCAAAGGCCGCTACCCAAGCTGGCAGAGGCATCGGGAGATTTCATCAGCCGGGGTCTGTTCGTAGACGGCATCGACCACAAGAAGAAGTGGGAGTTCAAGTCCGTAGTGAAAAAGGGCGATACGGTCAAGCCCGGCCAGGCCATTGGCGAGGTCCAAGAGCAACTTCTTATCAAGCATAAGATCATGGTCCCACCCAACCTAAAGGGCGGTGCCATCAAAGAGATCTATGATGGAAACTTCACCGTTGATGAGACCATTGCGGTCTTGGATGACGGAACCAAGCTCTTCATGATGCATAAGTGGCCGGTAAGACAGGCCCGACCAGTTACAGAAAAACTGGCACCCACCATTCCTCTGAGAACAGGACAGAGGGTCATAGACGGATTCTTCTCCCTGGCCAAAGGCGGAACGGCAGCCATTCCCGGCGGATTCGGCACCGGAAAGACGGTTATGCAGCAGACCCTGTCCAAGTGGGCAGATGTCGACATTGTGGTCTATGTGGGCTGCGGCGAACGTGGCAATGAGATGGCCGACCTGCTCCATGAGTTCCCCGAGCTGCAGGATCCCAGAACCGGCAGGCCTCTGATGGAGAGGTCCATCGTTTACGCCAATACCTCCAACATGCCTGTGGCTGCTCGTGAGGCTTCTGTTTACACAGGAATGACCACCTCAGAGTATTACAGAGATATGGGCTACGATGTGCTGATGACCGCTGACTCCACCTCCCGGTGGGCAGAGGCCATGAGAGAGATGGGCTCTCGTCTGGAAGAGATGCCTGGTGAGGAAGGCTATCCCGCATACCTGGGTGCCAGACTTGCTGACTTCTATGAGCGTGCCGGGCGTGCCGAGGTTTTAAATGGCGGACAGGGTTCCGTTAGCATTGTAGGCGCCGTGTCCCCGGCCGGCGGAGATTTCACCGAGCCCGTTACTCAGAACACACTGAGAATGGTCAAGGTATTCTGGGCTCTTGACTCCAAGCTGACGCAGCGCAGGCATTTCCCGTCCATCAACTGGCTGGATTCCTACTCGCTATACGACCTGGACCTCGAGCCCTGGTTCGTAGAGAACGTCAGCGCTGACTGGAACAAGAACAAGAGACGGGCCATGGCTATACTGCAGGAGAACGCCGAGCTGGAAGAGATTGTGATGCTCGTAGGATCCGATGCGCTGCCTGAGGATCAGCAGGTCACACTGGAAGTAGCCAGGATGATCATCAACTTCTGGCTGGCACAGAGCGCATTCCACCCGGTTGATACCTTCTCTCCCTACAAGAAGCAGTTCGACCTGTTGGAAGCCATCCTGAAGTACAGGGACTACGCCTTCGAGGCAGTCCAGAAAGGCATACCTGTTGGGCAGATCACATCTGTTCCATCCAAGGATGCTCTGGCCAAGGTAAGACTGGAAGCTGAGTATGAGCCCATACTGGCAAAGGTTCTGACTCAGATGGATGCCGAGTTTAAGGCGCTGAAGTGAGGAGGGTTCAAAATGACAAAGGAATACAAGACGATTACTGAGATCTCCGGACCACTCATCTTCGTGGAGAAGACCGAGCCAGTGGGCTACATGGAGCTCGTCGAAATCAGAACTGGCGGAGATCTGAAAAGAGGACAGGTGCTGGATTCCTCTGATGACATCGTGGTTATTCAGATATTCGAGGGAACCGGTGGTCTGTCCAAGGATTCTGCCGTCAGTTTCACCGGAGACGTCATCAAGATGCCATTGTCTCCCGCCATCGTGGGACGCGTTCTGTCCGGATCTGGAAAGCCCAGAGACGGCGGCCCTGAGATCGTACCCGATGTATTGAGAGATATTGCAGGAGCTGCCATCAATCCAGCTTCCCGTGAGAAGCCTCGTGCATTTATCCAGACGGGCATCTCAACTATCGATGGCACAAATACCCTGGTGCGCGGCCAGAAGCTGCCCATCTTCTCGGGCGCTGGTCTGCCTCACAACGATCTTGCTCTGCAGATCGCCAGGCAAGCCAAGGCCCTTGGTGAGGCCGAGTCCTTCGCAGTTATCTTCTGCGCCATGGGCATCACCAACGAAGAGGCTCAGCACTTCCTGGCTGACTTCGAGAGAACTGGCGCTCTGGAGAGAGCAGTCGTTTTCCTCAACCTGGCCGATGACCCGGCTGTGGAGAGGATTCTCACCCCCAGGCTGGGGCTGACCACCGCCGAGTACCTGGCATTCGATCTGGACATGCACGTGCTCATCATCTACACCGACATGACCAACTATTGCGAGTCGCTCAGACAGATGGGTGCTGCTCGTGAAGAGGTGCCCGGACGACGTGGCTACCCAGGTTACATGTACACCGACCTGGCCTGCCAGTACGAGAGAGCAGGGATCATCAAGGGCAAGAAGGGATCCATCACCCAGTTCCCCATCCTGACCATGCCCGGCGACGACATCACCCACCCCATTCCGGACCTGTCCGGATACATCACCGAGGGTCAGATCCTCATCTCCCGAGAGCTGCACAGAAAGGGCATCTATCCGCCCGTTGACATAAGGCCTAGCTTAAGCCGGCTGATGAACTCCGGTATCGGAAAAGGCCATACTCGAGAGGATCACAGAGCAGTGTCCGATCAGCTCTATGCTTATTATGCAGAGGGCAATGATCTGCGCGGCCTGGCGGCTATCGTGGGCAAAGAGGCTCTCTCTGAACGCGATAAATTGGTCCTGGAGTTCGCCGACAAGTTCGAGAGAAGATTCGTCAACCAGAGCAGAGATGAGGATAGGTCCATATTCGAGACCCTCCAGATCGGATGGGATCTCCTGGCCGACCTTCCGGAAGCAATGCTCACCAGGATTGACGACAAATACATCAAGCAGTATCATCCCAAGTACGCAAGCACGGCGAAGAAGTGAGATCATGCCCGTAATTCCTGGAACGAAACCGACCAGGGCGGTCCTGATCGCTCTCAAGAAACGAATGAAGGTAGCTCAAACTGGCCACTCGCTCCTCAAAATGAAGCGAGACGGCCTCATGATCGAGTTCTTCGAGGTGCTGAATAAGGCCAAGACAGTCCGGAAAGAGCTGGTCGAAGCTCTGCTCATAGCTGAGCAGAGGCTTCAAATGGCCATGGCCATCGAGGGAACAGTTGCCATCGGAAGCGTGGCCTACTCCCTGCAAAAAGAGCCAACCATCCAGCTCGAGTCCCGAAACATCATGGGCGTAGTGGTTCCCAAGATCGAGGCTGAAGCCGTGCAGAAGAAGATGTACGAGCGAGGCTACGGCGTAATTGGGACCAGTGCTGCAATTGATGAAGCTGCGGATGCCTATGAGGTCCTGCTGGATAAGATCATCCTGGCTGCAGAGGTAGAGACCGCCATGATAAGGCTCGTCGAGGATATCGATAGCACTAAGAGGCGTGTCAATGCTCTGGAGTTCAAGGTGGTTCCTGACCTCAAGCTAACCATCAAGTTCATCTCCATGGCCCTGGAGGAGATGGAAAGGGACAATCTGGTCAAGATGAAGATGCTCAAGGGCAAGTCCGAGAGGAAAGCCGCAGCAGAACTGGCCAAGAAGGAAGCGGAGATTGCAGCCGCTGCCATGGCTGATGCGTAAACCTGAAGCAATGGGCAACTGGTTTGAGCGAAAATCTGAAGACTGGTTTGGGACGCCTGAGAAGAAGATGCGTCTTCTGCAGTGGTTGGTGTATATCACCAACCTCTACGTTATTTTTGGGATATTTGTGCTGATCTGGCTACTCTATGGTGAGTATATAATTCAGGCCTGGGAGCACTTCACCAGCGCGAGTTAACCATATCACTCTACAGTCTGGAAGCTGCTAGGGTATCCTTCATCTGAGCAATTCTATAGCCAGTCACCACCTGCCTCATTCCGGCCAGAGATTCATCCAGATCCTCGTCTCCTGTATCCACCAAGAGATAGGGTATCTCAGCCAGCTTATGAGGGGTGGAGATGATTATCAGCTTATCTATGCCCACCCTGCGGATCACCTCAGCGCTCAGCTGCTGATTTCCTCTGCCCAGTATGAAACCCTGCGCTCCTATGGGAGAGATGATGATCATGACCCTGGTCTCTCGGTCAAGCAGCTCCAGAAGGTCCTGCTCAGAAGCATCCGTGATCATCAGCCTTCCGTCCTTGACCACATCCACCCCCAGAAGGGTCTTCTCCAGACCAAGGATATCCGCTATCCGGCTGGTAGTGGTTCCTGCTCCGATTATATAAGCTGAGCCATCTCTCATGAACTCGCTGGCGAATAAGGCGATCTGATCTTTGAACTCATCCTCCTGGTCTGAGCTATAGATCCTTTTTCGCTCCGCTACCAGAACGGGGAGGTAGGGAGTCTTGGCCAGAGCATACAGCTTTGTCTGGAGAATCCCTGCACGATAGAGCTCCTCGTCCACATCCACGATCTCCGTATCCCTTAGATTCAGCTCTCCATTTAGAAATCGTATCACCAAATCAGCTGCTGCCTGTGGGCTGGCGGCAAATACCCCGGAATGCATCTTTACACCAGCTGGAATTGCAAGTATCGGGGTGCTGCCTGCTATTCCCGCCACGTCCCGGGCGGTGCCATCGCCGCCACAAAATAAAATGAGATCCACCCCCTCATCCAAAAAAGCCTGGCAAGTCCTGATGGTGTCCCTGGAGCTGGTGACGGGCAAAGCGGAATATACCACCTTATAGTCCAGGCCGCACTCTTCTAGACAGCTTTCGCCCATAGAGCCGCTGGCAGTAAAAAAGAGAATGGCATCCCTCTCTTTGGAAAGGAGATCAAGGCACGCTCTGGCCCTCTCCATCGCCCTAGGCCTAGCTCCCATAGCTATTGCCTCCTCTGCCAGCCCGTCCGTCCCTTTGAGGCCTACCGGCCCGCCCATGCCGGCAATGGGATTGACCAGAAAGCCAATGCGCCCTTTACCGGCTGCCATTATGTCTTGCTCTTCCTCTCAATTCTTGCTCAATCTTGCTTCTTCGCGCTTTTTCCTTCTTTGGATCAGGGTTTAGGCAGCTTGGCCAGGGACTGCTTGACCAATTCGGCGGGATATACATAGTCCACCAGCTTGCCATCGTTATAGGCATCATAGGATGACAGATCGAAGTGGCCGTGGCCGCTCAGGGAGATGAAGATGACCTTCTCTTCTCCGGTCTTCCTGCAGTTAAGGGCCTCGTCTATGGCCGGCTTGATAGCATGGGCAGATTCTGGGGCGGGGATTATGCCCTCAGTGCGGGCGAAGAGGGTGGCCGCCTCGAAGACCTCAGTCTGCTGCAGAGCAGTGGCCTCGATCAGGCCGTCGTGCACCAGATTGCTGAGCAGTGGTGCATCTCCATGGTAGCGCAGGCCGCCTGCGTGAATGCCCGGTGGAATGAAATCATGGCCCAGGGTGTACATCATGATCACCGGCGCCATGCCTGCGGTATCGCCGTAGTCATAAGCAAAGAGACCTTCCGTAAGGGTAGGGCAGGCTGTGGGCTCGCAGGCTACCATTCTCAGGTCCTTTTTGTCCTTTAGTTTATCGGGAATGAAGGGGAAGACCATTCCTGGGAAGTTGCTCCCTCCACCGCAGCAGCCGAACATCACATCGGGATAGTCCTCAGTCATATCGAACTGCTTTTTCAGCTCCTGGCCCTCGATGGTCTGGTGGAGCAGGACATGGTTTAGGACCGATCCCAATGAATAGTTGGTGTTATCATGGCTTGCTGCATCCTCCACCGCCTCAGATATGGCTATTCCCAGGCTTCCCGGCGTGTCAGGCATCTTTTCCCTAATCTGCCGGCCGAAGTTCGTCCGGTCCGAGGGGCTAGATAGGCATTCAGCGCCCCAGACTCGCATGGCGCTCTTGCGGTAGGGCTTGCTATCGAAGCTTGATCTGACCATATAGACTGTGCACTGCAGGCCGAATAAACAGGTGGCCAGGCTTAGGGCCGAGCCCCACTGCCCGGCTCCGGTCTCCGTCGCCAGCCTCTCTATTCCCTCCTTCATATTGTAGTAGGCCTGAGGGATAGCGGTATTTGGCTTATGGCTACCGGCGGGGCTCACACCCTCATATTTATAGTATATCTTTGCAGGGGTCTTGAGCGCCTTCTCCAGGGAAGCGGCCCGATAAAGCGGAGTGGGCCTCCATAGCTTGAGGATCTCGCGTACCTCCTCTGGGATATCTATCCAGCGCTCAGTGCTCATCTCCTGCTGGATAAGCGCTTTGGGAAAGATCGCTTCCATATCCTGGGCAGTCAGCGGCTTGAGCGTTCCTGGATTCAAAGGCGGTTTCAAGGGCGTTGGCATATCTGCGGCTACGTTGTACCACTTTTTGGGTATCTCTTCCTCGTCGAGCAAGTACTTGATCTTCATCTGGGACACTCCATCTTTATGCTAGCGCACTCCATCGTTGTGCTGAGATGCTGTCTGATGTACATCGATGGTTTCCACGCGTCATTATTTAAATGCTTTGAAATGGTCTGAATAGATTTTGCCTGATCTCCCCAATCCTTGCCCTAGAGGAGAAGGTTTCTGAAGGGAGATCAGATCACTTTGGCCTTCTTCAGCCATGAGCTTCAGGTCCTCTGCTCTCAAGCATTGTTAATGAATGGCCACCCAGGATTCCGCAAGCAGCTCATGTGGATCCAGATCCGGGAAATCGCTTTCGTGCTATGCTTCCCGTTTTCTCTGCCAGATGGTAGAAGTATGCTTTTCTCTTCAAGATATCTGATAATGGCCCAGGAAGTGATAGCTCTATCTGCCAGAGCACGAATTGGCAGGCTAATATCCTTGTGGTAGGCCTTGATCTTCGACCAAAAAAAATTTTAGTGCAGAGCAATCAGCTGTCCAGCACTCTGCTCATCGCCTCCACTCCTACGCCGCAGGAGTGGATATTGCCCTCTTTGAGCAGGATCAGCTCCAGGGTCTGAATAGTCCTCAAGAGGTCGCCGCTAGAGCAGACTCCCATGGTACCGATGCGGAAGATCTTGCCCTTTAGCTGCTCTTGGCCTCCGGAGACGATGACTCCTTTCTTCTTCATGCCGCCGCGCAGCTTGTCATCGCTCACGCCCTCAGGCATCTTCATAGCGGTCACTGTATTGGAGTAATGAGAGTTTTCATTGGTCTGGGGGAAGAGCTCTATCCCCAGCGCCTTGGCCGCAGATCGAACCGATTCCGCCTGTTTTGCTGCTCTCTCTCTCCGGGCGGCAAATCCCTCCTCCGCCGCCATATGCAAGGCCTCCTGCATGGCGAAGAACAGTGGCACTGCTGGGGTGAACGGAGTTTGAGCCGGGCTCTTTCTCGCGCTCTTCAGATGGGCCTTCAGGTCGGCATAGTAGCTTGCGCTCTGGGCAAGGAACCTCTCCTCTGCCCTGGGGGAGACGGATACCACCGCCAGGCCCGGGGGCACAGCCAGAGCCTTCTGCGAGCCGGTGATGGCGATGTCAATGTTCCACTCATCGGTGAGGAACTCATTGCCGCCGATGGAGGATATGCCGTCTACTATGAACACCGCATCGTACTTCTTCGCCAGCCTTCCCACCTCTTTCGCGGGGTTGGTCAGGCCTACTGAGGTCTCATTATGGACCATGGCCACCGCTTTGGCCCCCTCTTCCAGGGCAGCCTCGACTCTATCCAGATCAAATGGCATGCCCCAGTCGAACTTCACGGGCACGCACTTGCCATATCGCTCGCCGATCTCAGTGAATCGCTCGCCGAACTTGCCATTGGATATGGTGACTATCTTATCCTCATGACCGATGATGCCTGCTACGGCCGCATCCATGCCCAGCGTTCCGCTGCCGGTCATTATCGCGATCTGGTTCTTGGTCTGGAAGAACTCCTTGAGCAGTTCGGCGCACTCGCTGTAAATGGCTCCGAACTCGCCGCTTCTATGGCTGATCATGGGCTTGGACATGGCGCGCAACACTCGAGGTGCGACCTTGACCGGCCCTGGAATCATGAGCAAAGTATCCTCTATATCCATTTGATCCCTTCTTAGGCATCTTGATTTCAGGCGGCCTATATAAAACTAGCTTTGATGCGTTGCGCCGTTGTCCAGCTATGCCTGGCGCAGGGCGGGAGGTCTTTATTCTCTCGAACCCACTCCGAGAGAAAGGCGATAGTATCGCGATCATGAGGATATCCACTCCCGATCTTGCAGTGCATCTCGTTCTCCAGCTCCCGCATGGACCGGTCCCTGCGTACCTTGGCCAGAATTGAGGCGGCAGAGACTACATGATGCCTCTGGTCTGCCTTATGCTCTGCGATCAGATCCATGCTGGTTTTTGAATGATTGCGAACTGCCTGGGCAAACCTCTCCGCATTAACATCAGCGGCATCGAGAATCGCCCTATCGGCATGCAGTCGTCCCACCACCTGGGAGAAGCTTCTCACCATGATATCATTCATGGTCATAACCAGGCGCAGTTCGTCGATCACCTCCGCCCTGACCTCTAGAATGTATTGATCGGTAGCAATGGTGGTGATCTTCCTTGCCAGAGCCTCCCTCTTCGCTGGCGAGAGCATCTTGGAGTCTTTCACCCCCAGAACAGCCAGGTCAAAAAACCTCTCCTCATCGATCACCAGTCCAGCGACGAACATGGAACCAATAACAGGCCCTTTTCCTGCCTCGTCTGCGCCCATCAGCAGCATAAAAGATGATTGAACAGGTGATACATTAAGTAAACGAGTCTCAGATTAACGTATCCCGGCAGGCAGATGATTGCCAACCAGTGGCAGACAGCAAATCCAGCCCCTAATCTATCCTCGCCTATTCTGAACGGCATCGGTAGGTGAGGACAATTCAAGAGAAGTGAGGGCAGGACGATCCTCCATATGGGCCTATCCAGGCAAATGGCGATGGCTTCTATACGCAAGCCTTATAAGCAAGTATAAATCACTGAGTATGTCCCATATGAAGCGGGGTAGGGTAGTCAGGATATCCCGACGGGCTCATAACCCGTAGACCAGTAGTTCAAATCTACTCCCCGCTATCACTTTTGCCATCGTTCTCGTCCTGCAGAAAATCATTCTAATTCCCCTTCAATTGCAGATATTTCATGATAAGGGAGGGCTGGCACCGATCAATCTTGCCAGCGGCAGCAATTGATGAGCATCTCATGCTCCCTCCCGGAAAATTTGCCCCATGCATTTTAATGTATTTGTTAATTAAAAAATTATTTAAGTATTTAATAGCGAAAAGCATATAAATATCATAGGTTTAACTATTCTAATACCTGGCAATATTAGGCAAAATAGATATACTTGGAATTAATTGTACCAGCTGTAATCAATCTTTGGAGGATGAAATATGAAAATTGACTGGCTATCTTCGGCCTTAATGACATTTATTCTATTTGCATTTATGTCTGGAGCTAATGGAGCGGAAGCTGTGGCATTAAACAGCCAACAAGGCGGCACATTGGCCAATTTTGATAACTCAGCCCCATTCAATGAATACTATGGATCGATTATGGGATCTGTGCCAACCTCTCTGCTCACAGTTCCCGTGCAGGTTGATCTGACGAGCAATGCACCTGCATATGTCTATTTAGGCACAGCGATGCAGAAGGTTGACTACTCTGCATATCAACCCGCAGCAGTCAGCAATTCCCTATGGATTGCTGGAGCAACGAGCTGGTCACAATATGCCATTGTACCCCAGGGCTCATTGGTGAATCTGTTGGCCATCTCTACCAAGGAAGGTCAGGGAACCTTTGTCGTCTACCATCCCAACGGGCAGAGATATGATTTCAACTGCCTCCTCTTCCCCACCAGCCAGCTTCAGCTATATGCTGATGCACCTGGAAGCTATCAGGTCTCCTTCATTATGGATGGGGCAGCTAGCAATACAGTGATGATAGATGCATTGGGTACTACCCCGACAATAGTAGATACAGGCTACTTGGCAGGAGAGGCTGGCGGAGATTATCTGGCATCCATCTTCGGCGTACCCAAGACCAGCATGGGCCCGCAAGCCGGCCTGGACAATAAGGCTGCTTTAAAGGAATACCAGAAGAAGATCAACAGCGAGTATTGGAGCAGTTCCGACAACGATATTGCTTGGGCCATTGGAATAGACAGGTGGCTGAACGCAGCTTAATTGGCATAGAGCGAGCGCAATCGCTCTTTTTTTTTTAATGCAGTAGTTTAGTTTGCTTTTCCTGATAATTTAAGAGAATCTTAAACAGGATTCAGGGAATCTATTTAACCGGCTCTTCGCTGAATTATGTGGATCAGGCCCGGCAGAGATTATAACCTCTGTTCCTCTGCGCCTCTGTGGTTGAGTCAGAGCATAGCGGTTCACCACAGAAGGCACGGAGACATAGAGTTTTTCCGATTTATGTTCACCCATACCACATAGCGAGGAGCCATTTAACCTGTAGGGTTGCGAAGGACGAAGCGGGAAGCCCCCGTCTTTTCCATGAAAACAAGATTAAGATGTCGATAGATCTTGCTTTTTATTTGCCTCGTATGGCTCCAGTCCTGAGGCCCATGAGTGTTTATGGTGGGGGGCGTTCACCATATAGATATTTAATATGAATTAAGATGAGGTTTTTTGGAATTTGTAGCAAAGCTTAAGTATAGTGAAGCGCTAAATCAGATCGGTGTACAATATATGAGAAGACTATTGCTGATAGCTGTGCTGCTAATGCTATTTTCCTCGGCAGCGGTGGATGCGCATCAGATTTTCGTCAGGCCCATATCCGGCTTTGCGAATTTAGGAGATACAGCCATGCTCCCTGTGGCCGCCGGTCATAATACCTCCTCCACAGAGATGCCGGAGGGATTGACCAACCTGACCGTAATCAGACAGGATGGCGGCGTGATCGATCATATCCTCAATGAGAAGAGCGATACCATGGGCAACTGGCCCATATTCAGCTTCGACGTTGAGCATCCGGGATTGTATGTCATAACCTCCTATAACGGCGGTGGAGCCTGGACTCACATCATCACCAATCCCCCGGCGATTGGATACTGGGAGGCGGGAATAGTAGATGAGATCGACTTTGACGCCATCAACAAGACCGGCTGGGCCAAGGACTGGTATGTCGAGAGGTCTTATCCCCTCCACACCTATGGCAAATCATTCATTGCCGGTCCAGAATCTGATTACTCCATAGCCTCAAAGCCAGTGGGACAGATCCTGGAGATCATTCCCCTCACCAATATCACAGAAGTGGGCAATGGCGACTTCGAGTTCCAGGTTTTATATCAGGGCCAGCCTTTCAGCGACCTGGAACTGATCGCTCAGAAGGTTGGCGATGATACGAAGATAAGAGGCACGACCGATGCAGAGGGAAAGGCGATGCTCAATCTGTCCAGCACAGATGAGCTGAGCGAGTGGGTGGTTGTTGCCGATACGCTCATGGACACCAGGGTGGTGGAGGTGAGGGACGCACCCAGAGGTGAGGCCTCCAATGAGAAGTCGTATGTAGGTCCTGTCTACAGGGCGACCGTGGTCCTGAGAACCGACTTTTGATCCAGTGGACTATTTGCTGGTCCTCCTTTTCTCTTTTTTGGTGGCTTATGCCATTCTCCCTGGTCTTTCTTTCTTGAGAGGCCTGTACCGCCATCCAGAGAAATCAATTCCAATCAGAATCCGAAATATCCCTCTTATTGCTACTAAAAACAAAAAGTTTATTAACTAGTATTATCCTAACTCACCGAATAGCGACAAAGCACATTGACCTCCTTTACCGTCGTCTATCTGTCGTTGGGCTCCGGCCAGAGTTGCCAGGCCGGACTCTTCCTCAAAGACCATCCTCTCCTGGTCTGGTTCCTCAATGCGTGGTTCGTCAGGAGGAGAGGCAAAAAGAAAAACCTAGCAAAATTGGAGTGATAGCTTGCATGAATAGCAAAATCGCGGTATCAATTCTGATGCTCCTCGTACTGTCCTGGCCGTCTGTTGGATCGGATTGCATCTATCTGGGAAGCGGAATCAGAGACCAGGTCATAAATCTCGATGCGGGTGCAAGGGTGCCCGGCCAGAACTACCAGTTTACCAGGTCCGGTTTCGTAGCGCCCAGCATTCCCCAGCCAATGGCCCTGAGCCCTAATATTATGATCACTCAAGCTAAGAACTTAATGGATGAGGCTGCTAGAGCCAAAGACGAGTCTGTAGCTGCCAGAAATGAGTCTTTATCTGCCAGAGATGAAGCAAAAGCGGCATATGGCGAGGCAAAATCCTTGTTGGCGGAGATGAACGAGGCGGAGAAAAATATCCAATCCCAACTGGTAAAAGCAGAATCCTGGGCAGATGTCTCTGCCACAAATGCCGTTCGGGCAGGAGGCCTGTTCAATATGACTGATGAGGCTTGCAGAAAGACGCTGGCACTCTCTAAGGAGGTAGAAGGAAATGCGAGCCGGACAGAGTCTATGATGGAGCAAGCCAGAGATTATGCCAATGCATCTGCAAAAAGCGCTGGTCAGGCAATCGAGAGCCAAAACCGCACTTATTTATTGCATAATGAGACGGCAGTCATCTTCAGTCAATCCTCGGTTGTATACAATAACATGACGCTTCTGGCAAAGGAGATGCAAATCAATTCTGATAAAATAAGGACATGGATGAGCGAGAAGACGCCTTGAGCAACAACCAGCTTTGGTATCTGCGTTTCCTATTCCTAATGGAAGCCTGCTCAGATTTGCCCCACTCCTCCACACTTCATCATAGCTCTCCGGTCAGGCCGCCGTGCTTGTGGGGAGCGGGGCGGGGTTTTTTGGGCCAGTAAGATGGGATGCCCTGGCCCATGAAGATCGTATCCGAGGTCTGCTGCCTATCTCATCGATGGAGCATCTCTCTTATAGTCCCAATGGCCTCACCTTTTTTAAAGGGAATGGCACCGGAATACAGGCCCTCCTCCTGCAGAGTCTCGAATAGATCAGCAAGGATGGGCATCTCCAGGCCCAGATCATCCATCAAATCCCTCCTGCTCATGATCTGATGAACACTGCCCTCTGCCACAATGCTCCTATTGAGGAGAAGAACCCTGTCCGCCAGCAGGGGTACAAGGTTTACATCATGGGTGGCGGTGATAATGGCCGTCCCATTCCTCTGCTGCTCTCGGATAAGGGAGACCATCTCCATCCTGGAACGGGGATCCAGGTTCGAGGTGGGCTCATCCAGGACCAACACCGGTGGCCTCATGGACAGGACGGTGGCAAAAGCGGCTCTCTTCCTCTGGCCGAAGCTCAGGTGATGAGGCACCTTTGCCGCCTGGTCGGAAAGGCCAACGCATTTCAGTGCCCACTGCACTCTCTCGTCCACCTCCTTTTGGGATAATTCCATATTCGTCGGACCGAAGGCCACATCCTCCTCCAGACGGGACATGAAGAGCTGATCATCCGGGTCCTGAAAGACCATTCCCACCTGGCTTCGAACCCATCTCAGGCTCTCATCGCCTATCTCTTTATTCCTGATCCTGACCTTTCCCTGCCCCCTCAATAGTCCATTCAAGTGAAGCAGCAATGTGGACTTGCCTGCTCCATTGGGCCCGAGAATCGCCAAGGATTCACCTTCTGCCAGGGAGAAGCTGACTTGATTCAGGGCACGCGTTCCATCAGAGTAGCTGTAGCTGAGGTTCTCAACCTCTATGGCCATTTTTTGATTCATCGTAATACCTGCCAATATCGCCGATCAAATGAGAGTCATTAGACGTATTGTATAATGAGAGCTGCAGCGATGACCAAAAAGCCCTTGAGCAGATCATCGCCTTTGATCATCATCTTCTGGCCAGAGGGCAATCTTCCCTGGTAGCCACGAGAGAGCATGGCATTGAAGACATCCTCCGATCGTTCATAGCTCCTGATGAGAAGCATTGCCACAGACACCGCAAGGATGCGAGCGGATCTGGCAGATGACCTCATCTCAAATCCCTTGGAGGCAAGAGACCTTCTCATGGTCTGCAGATCATCGTAGAAGAGGAAGATATAGCGATAGGCGAATAGGAAGATCTGAGTGAGAGGGCCGGGCATGCCAAGGCTCCTCAGGGCATTGATGTTCACATTGAATGGAGCTGTTCCCACCATAATCAGGGCAAGCAGGGCGGCGGCAATTCCCCTGATCATGAACAGCACTCCGAGTTGCAGACCCTGACGGCTGACAGTCAGAATATGGTAGCTAAACAGGTTATCCCCTCCAGCGGTGATGGGAAGGATGACCAGCAAGGGGAGAAGGAATAGGAAAGGCCACTTCATGAATCTCAGGACATGACTCAAAGGAAGCCCAGATATAAGGACCAACAGCATCGATACTATCAGCCCAGCCAGGGCCTGACCGATCCCTCCCGCAATTACAATGGAGATGAGCAGCATAAAAAGGGATATGAGTTTGGCTCGCGTCTCCCAGCGGTGCAAGGGAGAATCGAGGTCAGAGTACCTTTCCGGGTCGAAGATGCTCATGCTTTCTTCTGGCTTCTCTTTCTGGATATGAAGATCATTGACAATCCTGCGATCCCCAGCAGATAGCCAAGGCCTGCCGCTGCTCGGAGTGGCCGTGAGATCTGCTCTTCCGCTTCCTTCTGCTCCAGGTCAAGCTCCAGCTCTGCCTTATGTCCGGCAGAGTAGCTCACAAACCTGAGATCTCCAGTTCCCTTGCTGGGGCGGAGGACATAGGCACCCTCATCGTCCGTCACCCCTTTTTCTATGGTCTTGCCGTCGCTTTGAACCTCGATCTCTACTCCTCCCGCGGGGGTTCCATCGTCATATAGGGCGGTCACCTGAATCTCGTTTACCTGATAGCCCATCATCATCCTATGGCCGCAAGAAGTATTTAAGGTCAAAAGGAAAAGAAGGAGAATCAGGACTAATCGAGCCTTCATGCCATCACCTGCTTTTTGCGAGGGTATTATTGATGATAATGGATCCCTTCTCAGTATGTCCTCCTCCCTCGACCTCATAGCTCCAGTCTCCCGTTCCTTTTCCCGGAAGAGTGAAGGTAAACCTCCCTGTTGCATCGGTGACGTTTTCGGCAAAAAGAGCTCCCTCCTGATAGAGCTTCACCTCAGCATTGGCTGCCGGGCTGCCATCGTCATAGAAGACGAAAAGGTCCAGGGTTATCTGCTGGCCCACAAACATCCTGTGAGCACTGGCCGCTCCTGCCAGGAGCAGGGCGGCAATAATCACAGCTAGTATCCACCTCATATCAATTTACCTCCATAATCCTATTGCTGCTATCCGCAAGCATTTCCGGCTTGACCTTCAGGAGAAATCCTGCTGCTGCTCCCACAACCAGGGCCTCTATGATCATTACCGGCAGGTGAGCGCCTATCACCAGGAGCGATATCTCGTTGAATGCCTCGCCCAGAGCCAATAGCTCCAGGGAAACCAGTAGCACTGAAGCCAGCACTGCCAGTCCTCCGGCCAGAGCTCCGAAGACCGCCTCCAGATGGGGTGACTCCAGGCCTCTTCTCTTCTCAAATAGCTGCCAGGCGAGCAGAGCTGGAACGCCTATATTAAATGCATTGACCCCCAACACGGACAGGCCTCCGTGCTGAAAGAAGACCGCCTGCAGAGTAAGGGCCACAAAAACGCCGATAAAGGCCCTTCGTCCCAGCAGTATGCCAGCGAGACCGTTCATGATCAGGTGCACCGATGTTGGGCCTATGGGGAAGTGGACCAGGCTGGCCACGAACAGCGCTGCAGTGATCAATGAGACCTTGGGAATCTCCTCTATCCGAATGTTTCTCATAGAGAAAACAAGCAAGATAAGAGTGAAGAGGAATCCTGCCGCCAGCATGGCCAGGGGCAGTACGCCATCTGATATATGGACCATCTATCGCCTCAATCGTTCACCCAGAAGGTGAGGTATGCGGTGGGAGCAACCTCTTCGTACTCGATCTGGTCTCCTTTCTTGTAGTTTTCAGATGGATCGTCCTTAACTGCAGTCCAGGTTCCACTTTCATCTATGGTGGCCTCAAATGCCAGCACCCATAATCCCGCTCTTCCAGTGGCAAAGCTGATGATGCCGTCCTCGCTCTCTCCGGAGATCTCGCTCTCCTGGGCATGCTGGACCACCAGGACATCCTCAGGAGAGCGGGTGATGATTGCGCTGTAGCTGCCAGGCACGGGCTTGCCGTCGTAGAGCACACGGGCCCGGAAGTCTTCACCTGATTTGAGCTGATAGGGATCGGCTTCGGGCACGATCTCCAGGCCTTTTCCGCTGGACCAGTCATAGCCCTCGCCCGACTGGTATGGCATGAGGACCCGGCCGTACTTCTCCACCAGGCTCTTTTTGCCCGCTGCTCCAAACGAGGCGGGATCAAATAAGGTTGTATCCATCTGCAGGTCCAATATATAGCAGCCAGGATCATCGAAAGCAACAGATCCCTTGAGCCCATCCTGATAGGGCTCAAAAAATAGCTCGCTCTCGCTGCCGTCTGGAGAGATCAGGCGGGCCAGAGGCAACGATTCAATCTGGGAATCAGCAGATCCTCCGTGGCCATAAGCGATCCAGAATTCGGTCTGGGAGTCGGGGCCTGTGTCTTGGGGAAACTCAGCATAGAGAGAATGAGCTGCTGCTGAGGATATCATCAATCCCAACAGTATCAACAAAGCAATCGTCCTCATAGTATCACATATACAGATATGCTTCAGTGTTAAAAAACCTTTCCATATTAGAATTAAATCATATTTTTTGTGGGAAAAAAAATGAAAAATCCGAAGGGCTCACTTCCTCACATACACCATCATATAGGTGCTGTATCTGGTTGTGTTGTATGGGACCATATCACCAACCTTGTAGTGGCCGGCACTCTCCATTGTTGCCGTCCAGGTTGCGGGCTCGTTGATATCATAGCTGGCGCTGACCTGCCATAATCCTCCCTGGCTGAAATTGACCATAAATGAGCCGTCACTTCCAGTGGATCCGGTCTGAGTGAGGGCCATGGCATTGTTGGGGAAGGCAGAGAAGGTGGCGTTCACAGGCTGGCCGTTGTATTTAGCCAGGAAGGTCACGTTCTCTCCTGCATGTATTGCATAGGGCGCTTTATCTGGATTGATGTCAAATGTTAATCCGGTATCCCAGCTGGTTTTGTTGCTCTCGTTCCCTACATTGATCGCCATTTTGGCAACGCTATAGCCGAGCCTGGGATTGCTGGGGCCGCTGCCATGCCAGGAGGGATCATAGACGGATGGTGTCCGAGCAATAGCGAAGAGGTAGTCGCCCGGCGAGGAATAGGTCATATCGCTGTAAGCATAGCCTATCCAGCCATATCCGGGAAGCCAGTCGCCGGTATTCATATCCAGGTCCGTCTTCTGACCATCCGGGGCAAGCAAAAAGGCAGATTCAATTGCAGGAGCGGTTATGCCGGTTACATCATCCAGATGGCCGTAGAGAGCATACAGCCTCTCGCTATCTCCTACATCTGCCTGATCCCGCGATTCCAGCCACACACTGTGGCCGCTTGCATTCATGGTCGCTACCCCGATCAGGAGCAGTAACACAAACAAAGCCTTCTTCATGGAATTCACCAATCTATATCAGCCATTCTTGTTAAATACTTTTCTGTTAGTAATAATTCATGTTAAATACTAAATAATGCAACATATCACGCCGCTGCTGTCATCTGTCTAGCTCTCCTTTATGCTGAATTGGATCACCTCATCGTGCCCATCTTTGGATATCACAAACATCCAGTCTCCTGCCCCCGTTCCTGGCAAGGGAATGCGGAAGAATCCAGTGGAATCGGTTTGATTTTGGGAATAGAGCTCACCATTAAGGAAGACCTGAACCGATGCGTCTGCTGCCGGCTCGCCATCGTCATAGATTGCCGAAATTCCCGCGGTCAGGCTCTGGCCCACGAACATCCTATGCCCGGAGGCGGCCATGCTGCCGGCCACCAATGTCAAAAGCAATATAAATAAAACGAGCAATCTCAAGCTGATCACCTAAAAAAAGGAATGGCTATCCTCGACTACTTTCTGACCCAGACTGAGAGGATAGTGGAGTATCTGGTGGTGTTGAATGGCACTGCATCCCCGGTCTTGAACATATTGCTGCTGGAGTCGTAGGTTGCAGTCCACTCGCCATCGCCGATCACATCATAGTAGCAGTTGACAACCCACATGCCGGTCTGGTTGAAGTTGATGACGAAGGAGTCCTTATCATTGGTGAATCCTTTCTGCACCTTGGTAGCAGTCATCTGCGGATAAGCGGAATAAGTAGCATTGACCTGCTGATCCAGATACTTAACGGTGAAGGTTACGTTCTCCTTGTTCTTGATCTGATAGAGAGGCTTTTGGGATGATATCTCCATCGGCAGGCCGGACTTGAAGCTGGCGGAGCTATCGTTGCCGGCATTAATGACGGCCTCAGCGGCGCTGTAGGTCAGGCGAAGGGTTTTGTTGCTGTAGGAGGGGGCGCGGGGTGCGACATAGACGTAGTTGCCCGGCCAGTAGGCGACGACTGGGCTGACGCCAAAGTCTCCTGTCCAGCCGTATCCAGGAACCCATTCCCCTTCGACTTTGTTCGTATTCAACGTGATCTTCTGGCCGTCAGGGGTCATGAGATAGGAGGATTCCATAGCCGGAAGAGCAAAACCTGCCGGGTCATTGGCATGTCCGTAGAACACATAGGCGTCCTGGCTCTCGCCGACCTCTACCAAGTCCTTCACTTCAGCCCATACACCGTGGGCGCTGGCGTTCATGGTCACTGCTCCAATGAGGAGCAGGAACAGTGCTAATGTTGCTCTCGTATTAATCACCAGATAAGTAGTAACATTAATAACATATAAACTCTTCTAAAATATGAATTTATACTATTTATTTATTATATATTAACACACAAACAAGAAGCTGCTTTTATATATAATATTTACATTTATCTCATGCAATAGTAATAGAAATCTTAAAATTTTGTATTACGAAAACAATTTATAATATGATGGCAGAGTACCAGTGCGGAGTCGATACCAACACTCCATCTTTGCGAGGCTGGCATGCATCTTGCAGAGCATATATCTACGTCCATAATCGATGTATGCCTTTTAAAGGCTCATGGGTATCGAACTCTGCTCTTCTTTTTTGGCTCTTCGCTGAATTATGGGGGGTGAGTTGAGGCAGGGAATATGGCCTTTTGTTCCTCTGCGCCTCTGTGGTTGGGTCAGAGCATAGCGTTTCACCACAGAGGCAAAAAGATACAGAGAGTTTCCGATTCAAGTTCACTCATGCCAAATAGCGAGGAGCCTCTTTTTTGCTGGAGGCGGCCATGCGTCTTCTCCCATCAGGATTCGTCGGATGGCACCGCTCTGCAGGATTATAGCCTATGCTCGTCTCTGATGATGACCTTGGGCACCAGGAGCATCACACTGCAATGGCCCCACCTCTGGCACAGTCCTCGCGAGGTTCCCGCCCCAGAAGGCTTTCTCTCTTTTTCCTGCCAGAGACATTCTTCTGATATCCTCTATCTTAAAAGATAAAGCAAAGCGTCTTTGGTCGAGAAGGAGGCCCACAATCCGTCCTCCCTCTCGTGCAGCCGCCCTTCCGACCGCAGGTGATCGGCGATCTCCTCTGCTTTCCTATTGCTGAAACGATACTGTTTTTGCACCATCTCTAAAGGAAGATGATAATCTCTGGGGAATAGCATCACATCGAATTGATGTCCCATATCTTTGAGGATGTTATAGAGGCAGAGGTAGTTAGCCTGGGGCCTGGGACCATAGGCGAATTCGCTCAATGAGTCTGGGGGGCTGCCCCGAAAGACGATAAAAGTGCCCTCTCGAGCGATCTTGATCATCCTAGCCAGAAAGCCCTCTATCTCCTCGTCGAAGAGGCTGTAGGCGGCAAGGGCGTAGTCAACTTCAGGTCGGCTTATCTTCTCTAGCAATCCATTTTCATGACGATCGAACCGACCGTTCCGGCAGTTGATATTCATCTCGATCAGCTCATTGATCTCTCCCGGCCTCGCATCCTTCCATTCCTTCTCGATTATAGCGATGTTTGTCAGGCCCTCTTCTCTGGCCTTGCCAGTCAAGATCTGCAGATGATATGCCGAGGGATCGAGGGCAACAGTTGCAGTGGTTAGATGAGAGAGGGGAATGGCAAAGGCTCCCGTGCCTGCTCCGATGTCCAGGAGGGTCGAGCCGGATTTGATAAAGGATATGATCCTGTTAAGAACCTCTCCTGGATAGCCGGAGTGCTTGAGAGCCTGGTCATAGATCCCGTATCCCCTCCAGAATTGATCATTGGAGATCTTCTCCTCTCCAAGATCGTGCAGATAACTGGCCTCTCTGATGAAGCTCCTCCACTGATCGGTCCAAAAGCTCATCAGGCCCTCTTCACAGATAGAAGACTGTCCGAATTGAATATCCCACAGATGCTGGCAGACTTCACAATACTGGGAGCGCCAATTTTGTGAATCGGAGCTGATATCAACTTGCTCAGAACGTGTCTCATAAATATTTCATCTCTTTTGCTACTAATAAATATAATTATCATATAAAACTTGCGATTATTCTTAAATATTCATATAAATTTTATATCAATAGATCTATTGCAGAAATAAATTAACCTTTTTAAGTTTCTATTCCAATAGGCTTATTACTAAGTAATACCATCGTTTCGTTTGCGATAAAAATGGAGCAAGACCTGATGAGAATAGGCATATCATTGCCAGAGAATCTTCTTAATAAGTTCGATGAGATAATAATGAATAGGGGCTATTCCTCTCGTTCTGAGGGCGTTAGAGATGCCATAAGAAATTATATAGTCAACTTCGAATGGATGAGCGACGTGGAAGGGGAGAGAGTAGGAGTGATCACCATCCTCTACGACCATTCTCAACGGGGCCTGATGGACAATCTCACCGAGATTCAGCACGATTTCGGCAGCATAATTCAGTCCAGCCTGCATGTTCATCTGGACCAGGACATATGCCTTGAGGTCGTGGTTCTCCGAGGGGATGGTCCGGAAGTCAGGAAAGCAGCGGAGAGCATGATGGCCTTGAAGGGGGTAAAGCATGTCAAGCTGACCACTACATCCCTGGGAAAAGAACTTTAGATGGAAAGGGCAGATCTCAAATAGGATGAATCCATATCCTCAGAGGACCGAATTCACAGGAGGAACTCATATCAAAGCCTTTACCATCTTCATTCTGATCGCTTTAACGCAATCCATGTGCTTTGTATGCTCATGCAGCGAAGAATACACAGCCAACTACTGGCTGGAAAAAGGGGATGAATTCTTAAGGAACTCCACCTTCGAAATCGCCCTTGACTGCTATAATAAATCCATTGAGCTGGATAGCACCAGTGCCTCCATCTGGATAAAGAAGGGACGGGCCTTGGTCGGCCTGAACAGGTATTCAGAAGCTCTCTATGCCTACAATGAATCCATCCGCCTCGATCCCCAGCAGGCACTGGCCTGGTACAGCAAAGGACTGGCCCTGGCTAATTTGGGCCTGTACAATGAGTCGATTGCCGCTTTTGACGAGGCAATAGTTATTCAACCAGAGGTTGCCCTGTCCTGGCTCAGCAAAGGAATCAGCCTAGCCAATATGGGATTGTTCAATGAATCCCTGCAGGCCATGGATATGGCCGCATCAATGGATGGAAATCTCTCTGACGTCTGGCTCAACCGGGGCCTGGTCCTGGCAGAGCTGGACAGAGACGACGAATCTGTAGACTCTTTTCGAAGGGCAGCGCAGCTGGACAAGAGCAGTGAGGAAGCATGGCTAAACTTGGGGCTGGCCCTTATGAGCAAGGGAGACCACAGTGATGCCCTTGCTGCTTATGAGAATCTCACCGAGTTGAATCCGATCAATGCCAATGCCTGGATCAAGAAGGGTGAGGCTCTGCTCACCTTGGGAAGAGCAGCTGAATCCAGCGAGTCTTTCTACAGAGCCACCATGATCGATCCCATCAATGCCGATGCCTGGTATGGCAGGGCAATGGCTCTGCGCCTTTCCGGCAGATATAACGAATCCATTGAGGCCTATAATCGAACAGTTGAGCTGGAACCGGGGAATTCTGATGCCTGGAACGGCCTGGCGATCAGCCATGTGGAGATGGAAAGGTACAATGAATCCTTAGAGTGGTTCGATAGGGCTATCGAAATAGATCCCGATGAGATCGGATTTCAGTATAACAAGGCTCTGGCCTTAAACAAACTGGGAAACTATAGCGAAGAGGTTGCCGTTCTGAACAGGACAGTGGAGCAGCACCCTGATTGTGCCGTCTGCTGGAATAACCTGGGCCTGGCTCTGGCCAGACTGGAGCAGTATGACAGTGCCATTGAGGCTTATGATAGGGCCGTTGAGCTGAACTCCAGCTACATGGAGCCCTGGAACAATCGGGGGATCGCTATGGTGCTTGGATATGAGGATGTTGCTGGTGCCCTCCAGAGCTTTGACAGGGCCATCCAGATCGATCCCCGTTCCGTGGAGGCTTGGGTGAACAAGGCCAATGCCCTGGATATGGCCGATCGGGGACCTGAGGCCCAGGAGGCCCGGGAAAAGGCAAAGATGCTGGGCTACCAGGGGTAGTGGCAATGGAGGCTATAGCAGAGGCGCATCTTTATGGGATCGTCGTTCTTATAAAGTGTAGGAGAATCTGGAAGAATGTCCTGCTATAGCATATTCTTCTTTTTGGCTCTTCGCTGAATTATATGCGTGGGCCCAGCGGAGATTATAGCCTCTTTTTCTCTGTGGTGAACCGCGATGCTTTGACCCAACCACAGGGACGGAGAGGAAATGAGGCTAAAATTTCTGCCGGATCTCATCCACATAATTGCGAAGAGGCCAATTTATTCCTTCATCCTTTTCATCATAAAAAGAAGCATCTGAGACCTAGCCTTCCCTTAAGCTGCTCTACGTCGTCCGGTGTATTGGCCGGCAAAGGTTTTATAGGGCAGGATATCATTGCTCAATCTATGACACATGAAACCTCTGTGGGGAATCGTCTTCTACGACGTTCATTCGCTTGTTAATGAAAAAGTGCGCATTTTTGATACCACCCTTCGCGATGGAGAACAGACTCCTGGCGTCTCTCTCACCACGGATGAGAAGATCCAGATCGCCCGGCAGCTTGACAAACTCGGAGTGAATGTTATCGAGGCCGGTTTTCCCGTCTCCTCAAAGGGCGAGTTTGACAGCGTCCGCCAGATCGCCAGATCCGGCCTGCAGGCTCAGGTCTGCGGCCTCTCCCGCATAGTAAAAAAGGATGCCCAGGCCTGCCTTGACGCTGATGTGGACCTGGTCCATGTCTTTTCTCCCACCTCCGATATTCAGATCGCTCATACCATCAAGATGAGCCATGATGAGATCGTAGAGGGAGCAATGAGGACGGTGGAGCTTGTGAAGGATAACGGACGGACCTGCCTCTTCTCGGCCATGGATGCCACCCGCACATCGCCTGAGTTCCTGCATCGCATATTTAAAGCTGTGGAGGAAGTGCACTGCGATATTATAAATATACCGGATACGGTCGGAGTGGCAGTCCCCTCCTCATTCTACCGGCTGGTCAAGGACATCTGCGACGATGTCCATATGGTGGTGGATGTTCACTGCCACAACGACTTCGGCCTGGCGGTGGCCAACAGCCTGGCTGCAGTGGAAGCAGGTGCAAGGGAGGTCCAGGTCTGCGTTAACGGCCTGGGGGAGAGGGCGGGCAACGCCAACCTGGCGGAGGTGGTGATGGGCCTGCACTCCATCTACAACGCCAAGACCAGCATTAAGACCGAGTACCTGGTGGAGACCGCCAGGATGATTGAGCGGCTCACCAAGGTGAAGATACCCATAACTGCTCCTATTGTGGGTGAGAACGCCTTCTCCCATGAGTCCGGAATTCACAGCCACGGGATTATCGAGAACAGCAAGACATTCGAGCCTGGCATAATGACCCCGGAGATGGTGGGCCATAAAAGGAGGATAGTCCTGGGCAAGCATACCGGAAAGCATGCCGTGGCCAAGGTCCTGGAGGAGGCGGGTTACCGGCCGTCTAATGAGCAGCTTCAGGAGATCTTAGAGAGGATCAAGGAGCTGGGCGACAAGGGCAAGCAGGTCGGGAACATCGATCTTCAGACCATAGCCGATGTGGTCATAGGAGATGTGGCCAAAGAGAGCCAGGCGGTGGTGCTCAAGGAGGTCTCAGTGATGACCGGGAACATCATCACTCCCACCGCTACGGTTAAGGCCATGGTCAGGGGAAAGGAGAAGGTCCTGGCCAATACCGGGGTGGGCCCGGTGGATGCTGCGGTCAATGCCGTACAGGGACTATTGGATAGCGATACATCTATACACCTCTGCGACTTCCGGATCGAGGCCATATCCGGCGGTGCCGATGCTCTGGCTGAGGTGGTGATTGGGGTGGAGGATGACCGGGGCAGGAGAGTCAGCGCCCGCTCGGCACGAGAGGATATCGTCATGGCCTCGGTGGAGGCCCTGGTAAGCGCCATCAACAGATTGATGCTGCTGGAGGAGGCCGCTGCTCGCTAAATCAATGATAGGGGATGTGCAGAGATATATGCAGGGAACTACCCAAGGGAATATGCAGGGAAACGTACAGAAGGCAATAGTCGAGGCAATCGATTCGCATTGCCATCTGGATTTCAAGCATTTCAATAAAGATCGGGAAGCGGTGATGGAGAACGCCCGGAAGGCCGGTGTGGTCAGGATGATCAACTCCGGCGTGGACTACTCCACCAACAGCAAGTCGCTGGAGCTGGCAAAGAATTACGACTTCATCTCTGCCACCCTGGGCCTCAGCCCGAACTCAATTGACGGGAAGAACGATCCGGAAATCAAGATGATCCTGGATCAGATCGAGAGCAACGCCAGCCAGGCAGTGGGAATAGGCGAAGCAGGCCTGGATTACTACCACACTAAAGATGCTCCCAGCAGAGAACGGCAGGCAGAGATCTTCAAAAAGGTTATCGCTATAGCCGAGTCCCTGAACCTGCCCCTGGTCATCCATTCCCGGGATGCAGAACAGCCTGCTCTGGACATGGTCAAGCATCTGGACCGTGTGGTCTTCCACTGCTACAGCGGCACCCTTCCCACCATGAAAGAGGCCCAGGATAGGGGATACTACATATCTTTGGCCACAAACGTTTGCCGATCCGGACATCATCAGATCCTGGCCCGGAATGTCTCCCTCGATCATTTGCTGGTAGAGACGGACAGTCCCTTCCTCTCCCCTCGCAAGGGCAGAAATGAGCCGGCAAATGTACTGGATTCCGTCCGGCTAATCGCCAGGATAAAGGGGCTAGAGCCGCAGGAGGTGGCGGCGCAGACCGCCACTAATACCAAACGAATTTATAACATCCGTTGAAATGACCTAAAATGATTGAGACGTCCTGCATTAAGAGCCTCTGAGGCCAAGAACTCCTGAGGCCGAGACGTTCATGCGCAGGGATGAAGACTGGAAATCAGGTCATGACATCAAGAAAAGGGTCAACATGGATCGGATGACTGTGCCTTTCGAGCATATAATGAAGTATCTGGGCTCGAGAAAGGAAAAGGGAAGAAAGAGAATCGGCCTTCTGGTGGATGGGCCCAATATGCTCAGGAAGGAGTTCCAGATGGACCTGGAGGAGATCAGGGACATCCTGAAGGACTATGGCGACATCAAGATGGGCAAGGTATTCTTGAATCAGTATGCATCTGAGAAGCTGGTCGAAGCGGTGGAGAATCAGGGGTTTGAGCCGGTGATCTGCACCAGCGATGTGGATGTGAGGATGGCGGTGGAGGGTGTTGACATGATCTACAATCCAGTCATCGACACCCTGGCCCTGGTCACCCGCGATGCGGACCTGAAGCCGGTTTTAATGAAGGCCATGGAGCATGGCAAAGAGACCATCATCTTCGGGGCGGAGCCCGGGTTCTCTGTGGCCCTGAGAAATTCGGCCGATTATGTGATAGTGCTGCGCGATGGCCAGTATGTTACCGAGTAAAGAGTGATTCTGTGAGGTATAAGGTGCAATTGCAGTCGAATCTATCCTCTTTTTCATGGTTCGCCCGGAAAAGGCTTGCTCAGGAGAGATGGAGCGGGCTTGGACCGCTCCTGGCACGGGCGGGAAGAAGAGAGGACTACAGAAATAGGGACGAATGGGGATATCCAACGGCTCCCAACGCTAGCTGGCAGGATCGCATCGGGGCCCTGATGCCCGTATCCTATTCGGGCATAATATTGCTGATCTGCATACTGGTGTTCCTGTTAAGCCTGGTAGCCCGCGGGTTCGTGTATGACTACCTGGCCCTCATTCCCCATTTTGTGGTCGAAAGGCCCTGGACGATTCTTACCCATATGTTCGTCCACTTCAGTTTCGATCACCTATTCTTCAATATGCTCTTCCTCTTCTTCTTTGGCATGGAGCTGGAGAGAAGGGTTGGGGGGAGAAAGTTCCTGCAGATCTACATACTGTCCGGCATTGTGGCTGCCCTGGCCCAGACGGCGGTCACCAGCGGTTCAATGGTAGGAATGGTGGGAGCGAGCGGCGCGTTATTCGGCGCTCTGGGATGTCTGGCCATAATCGCTCCGGAGATTCGGGTGCTCCTCTTCTTCGTGATACCGATGAGTATCCGCTGGGCAGTGGTGGTCTTTGCTCTGATCGATTTTCTCTTCATGGGCTCCGCGGACAATATCGCCCATATGGCCCATATCGCCGGGCTTTTTGTGGGGCTGGCCTTCGGGCAGATGATGAAAGATCAGCCCCAGTTTTATTATAGGTAGACAAATCGAACTGTAGAAAATGAAAATGGGAAACAATTAAGCAATGCAGTTCGGCTGTGATCGGGCGCTGCCAGTCCTGCAATCCGCTGCTGGGCCAGAGTTAGGCAGTGATGCCCAGCCGCAATTTATTGTTGATTCGATTCCTCTTTTGTATCTTCCACTAGCTCGATCTCAAAGAGGCTGGGCCAGAGCTTTCCCGTCACAAAGAGTCGGTCTTCTGATGGATCATAGGCTATGCCATTCAATACATCCACCCTTCTTTTCGGGATGCCGCCCTCATCCATGATCCCGGAGAGATCTATCCTTCCAGTCACCTCGCCGGTATCCGGGGATATGATCGCTATCCAGGTGCTGGGCCAGAGGTTAGCATAGATCATGCCATTGATGTACTCCAGTTCGTTCAACCCTTTTACTGGCTCGCCATCGGCGGTGACCCTTATGCTTCCCTGCAGTGAATAGTCACTTGGATCAAGAAAATAAAGAGCATCAGATCCGTCGCTCATGATCAGCCTGGTTGCATCAGATGTAATCCCCCAACCCTCCCTCCGGTAGGAGAAGCTCCCAGTTCGGGTTAGATTCTCTTTATCCCAGACAAAGCCCTGAAAAGATCGCCAGGTAAGCTGGATGATCCTGTCCTTCCAGATGGCTATGCCCTCGGCAAAGAACTCATCCTCCAGGCGGACTATGTCCACAACCCTGCCTGTCTGGATATCGACCCGGCGGAGGCTGGACTGGCCGTACCCCCCAGTCCCTTCGTACAGTAGGCCATCGTCATATTCCAGGCCCTGAGTGAATGCATTGGGATCATGCGGATAGGAATTGATAATCTTATAGCCATAGGTTTTGATGGAGCTGCTGGTGAATGAATCGATATCCACCTTATCTGCAGATGCAGAGCCTGCTGTTAGCGCTGCTGCCAAGAGGACCAAAAGCAGCAGCCTGGCCATAGGTCTTGTTTTAATATGCTTAATGCCCGCCATTCATTCAGGAGAATGGATCGGCCAGCTTATAGATTTTGTCAGATGATTAGCTGAAAAACTATTTAATTCTGGTCTGCAATTAGTATTTTATGGATAAAGGTGAAGATGATGAAGCATCCTGACCGCGTGTTCTCGTTTAAAGAGCTTGAAAGCGAGGACGATCTGGTTGAGGCCATGACCAATCACCATTGGCCCATTTGCTATGGTTTTTATTACAGTAATCATCTCTATCTGGGCGATGGAGACAGTGAGAGCGATCCCGAATATGCCGTAACCACCGTCGACAAGACTGAGGGCCATCATGGAGTCCATGGACGCGAGGTGGGCAGGATCAAGCCTAAGGGTATGTCTGCAGATCAGGTGCGCACCTTCATCCAGGAGATTACCGAAGGCAACTACACCAGCGAGAATCCGATCCGAGTCGAGGTTGAGCCGATCTGGCATCACAGCTGCACCTTCTGTCGGCTGGAAGAGGATTGAGGATCGATGAAATCTGTGCCTTGAGAACGAGAAATTTGCCTGCCTACAGGCGCATGGGCAATGCACATTTGCCCTCTACAGGATTTCTTTATGACGGGAAATCTTTTGCCAGTTACTCCTAAAAAGGAGATCAGCATAATCAGAGTTGGCAGCTATTGGGCCTTCAAACATTTTTTTGAGGATAAGGAGATCTTTCAAGAGCTTGCCGATTACTATGACAAGGATGGGTTTCGTTTCATCCTCAGGACGCCCGGCGAGAGGAACCTGGTCGCAAAGATCCTGGAGAGAAGGGGATTTTCGGTTAAAGTAATTGAGAGCTCTCGTGGTTATGTGGTGAAATTGAGCCGCAAGAGCAGATATTCCTGGGTGCTGAAGAACTCTCTCGCCCGAATTGAGACTGCTGAGTGGCGCATTTTCCTGATGAAGGACAAAGAATCGGTCAAGGAGGCCAAAAAGCTGGGGGCTAAGCTGGTAGAGGTGGATGTGCAATTTTGATTAGCATGAAAGGAATAAATACCAGAGAATATGACTGTATGGGTGGATATGAATTAAAATGAATAAAAAGAACTCTTTGATCCTGGCGCTGGACGTGCTCTCCCGGGATAAAGCCCTGGAGCTAACCGAGCAGCTCGTTGATCACTTCGATGCCATCAAGGTCGGCTATCCACTCATCCTCCATGCCGGCCTGGGGATAGTGGAGGAGATCAGCTCCATCTCCCCGGTCATCGCCGACCTGAAGATCGCTGATACTCCCAATACCAACCGCCTGATATGCGAAGCGGTGCTGGGTGCAGGCGCCGACGCCATAATCGCCCAGGCCTTTCCTGGAAAGGACTCCCTGGTCGCCTGTGCCGATTGCGCCAGAGGCTTTGGCGCCGACCTGTTTGTGGTCACGGAGATGAGCCACCCCGGTGCAGAGCAGTTCATGGCCCCACTGGCGGAGAGGATGGCCCGGCTGGCAGTGGAGTCAGGAGCCAGCGGCGTCGTAGCCCCCGCCACCCGCCCGGAGAGGATAAGGATGATCCGCTCGATAATCGGAGACAAGCTCATCATCTCCCCCGGGGTAGGAGCTCAGGGTGGCTCAGCCGGAGAGGCTCTGCAGGCGGGAGCGGACTATCTGATTGTGGGAAGGTCGGTCTATGGGAGCGCAGATCCCGTGGCTCAGGCAAAAGAGCTTGCTGCCCAGGTGGAGCAGTCAAGAAGATCCAATTAGCTGCCTGATGAGCTCAGAATACGGAGAATCTTCTTTGGCTCTTCGCTGAATTATGGGGGTGAGTTCAGGCAGAGAATATGGCCTCTGTTCCTCTGTGACTCTGTGGTTGGGTCAGAGCATAGCGGTTCACCACATAGGCATGGAGACGCAGAGAATTTGCGATTCAGTTCACCCATGCAAATAACGAGGAGCCTCTTCCTTTTTGCCAGATTTATCATTTCATGGAAAGGGATATCCTCTTTCTCTCCAGGTCCACATCCAGTACCTTCACCATGACCTTCTGCCGAACCCTCACCACGTCCCCCGGCACCGGGACATAACTTTTGGCAAGCTCGCTTTTGTGCACCAGGCCATCCTGATGCACACCCACATCCACGAAAGCTCCAAAGGATGTGACATTGGTCACAATGCCGGGAACGCTCATTCCCACCAGCAGGTCGCCGATCTCGTTTATGCCCGGGGCAAAGCTGAAGGCCTCGTACTCCCGGCGCGGATCTCTCCCCGGCCGGAAGAGCTCATTTAATATGTCCTGAAGGGTGCAGAGGCCGACGCCCTCCTCCTGGTTCATGTAGTCCTCCAGACTCAGTCCCGACAAAAGCCTCTCGTTCTCCACCAGCTCGCTGATAGAGACCCCGAGATCCTTTGCCATTCTCTCCACAATCGGATATCTCTCGGGATGCACGGCCGTGCGATCCAGCGGATTGTCCCCATCGTGAATGCGCAGAAATCCCGCCGCCTGCTCGAAGGCCTTCGGCCCCAGGCGGGGGACCGCCAGCAGATCCCGGCGGGAGCGGAATGGTCCGTGCTCATTTCTGTATCTCACCACTGCCTCTGCCAGCTTCGGCCCCAGGCCGGAGACCCGGGCCAAAAGCTCAATGCTCGCGGCATTAACATCCACGCCCACCTGATTCACGCAGGCCGCCACCACATCGTCCAAAGAGCGGCCAAGGCTTGATGGGTCCACGTCATGCTGGTACTGGCCGACACCAATAGCCTTGGGCTCGATCTTGACCAGCTCTGCCAGAGGATCCTGCAGCCGCCTGCCTATGGAGACAGCACCACGCACCGTGGCATCCTGATCCGGAAACTCGCTCCGCGCTCTTGCGGAGGTGGAATAGACCGAGGCTCCCGACTCATTGACAGAAACTATCGATATGCTCCGGGGCAGATTGAGCCTGCGCAGAAATGATTCCGTCTCCCTACCAGCAGTGCCATTGCCCACTGCGATCACCTCCACATCATTTTCCTGGCAGATCCTGGCCACCTTTGACCCCGCCTCTCGGGTCTTATTATGAGGCTCATGAGGGTATATCACATCGCTCTTGATCAGCCGGCCCAGGGGGTCGAGAACCACCAGCTTGCAGCCAGTGCGAAAACCCGGATCTACCGCCAGGACGCACCTTCTGCCCAGGGGTGGCTCTAAGAGAATCTGGCGGACGTTATCGGAAAAGATCTCTATCGCTTTCTCCTCCGCCCGCTGGCGTGCTATAGATATCGTCTCCGTCTCAAGGGACGGGGCAAGAAGCCTGCGAAAAGAGTCCCGGGCGGCAGCCATGACCAGGCCGGATGCCGGGCCGTCCCCCTTAATTAATATCTCCTCTAAGACCGCCAGGGCTTCCTCTTCGTTCACTGCCAGATGCAGGCTGAACACCCCCCTCTTAGCCCCTCGGAGGGCGGCCAGCAGACGGTGGGAGCTCATTCGGGCGATGGGCTCGGAAAGCTCCAGATAGTCCCTGAACTTGCCCTCCTCCGGATGAGCATTCCCGGCCTTCGCCCGGCTCTCGAGGACGCCCGCGGACCAGAAGAGGGATCTCAATTCAGATCGGGCCCTAATATCCTCGCTGATACATTCGGCTATTATGTCCATAGCCCCCTGGATAGCCTCATAGACCGATGATACGCCCTTTTCGGGATCGATATAGAGGGCAGCCTCCTCTTCAGGATCGCGTTCTCTCTCATCCTGAGCGAGGATGATCCGGGCCAGGGTCTCCAGGCCGCGCTCTTTGGCCACCATAGCCCGGGTTCGTCTCTTGGGCCGGAAGGGAAGATAGATGTCCTCCAGCTCCGCCAAGCTTACAGCCTTCGATAGCTTCTCCTCGATCTCGGCGGTCAGCTGATTCTGTCTGGCCAAAGAGCGAATGATTGCTATTCTCCTTTCATCCATCAGTCTGGATCGGTTGAGGCTGTCGCGGATCTTGCCTATGGCTACCTCATCCAGATCTCCCGTGGCCTCTTTCCGGTACCGGGCGATGAACGGCAGGGTCGCGCCGCTATCAAGAAGATCCGAAACAGCCCCGACCGCCCTCCGGTCGAGCGATAGCTCTGAAGCTATCCTTTCAATGTGACGATCAAGCATATCGAGCTCCATCCAGGAGGGCGGAGATCAAATAGGCTATGCTCTATGCAAATCATAAATCAGAGAAAGGGGAAATCTGGGCCGGTTTCCCAGCCCATGAGAAAATGTGCTTTTATGAGATGTGCGCGATAATTTTGGATTACTCTTTTGTGACTCTGTCTGCCTTGGGGCCTTTCTCGCCTTCAACTACCTCGAAGCTGACCTTGTCACCCTCAGTTATGGTGACATCCGGCATGAGGCCGGTTGCATGAACGAAATAATCCTTACCGTCGTCGCCTGCAATGAATCCAAATCTCTTGGTTCTATTGAAGAATTTTACTGTTCCGGATACCATTCTGATTCCTCAGTGTGGTATTCTTGCTATTAATCGAATATTTAAATCTACTGGCAGAAGAAGCCCATGAAGATATAGACCTGGCAGCCTTTTCGCAGATCTTTCCTCTCAGCATGCGCTTGGCCCGGCAACCCTTTCATCGAGATCTCGATTGCTCCGCACCTGCGCCCAGCCTCAGCTGGCACCCAAGCCTTTCCAGATCTTCTTCGCCTCATCTATTGCTATGCATCCCCGGTCGCATTTCCCGCAATGATTGCACCTCTCCTGATTTACAACAATGGTATCTTCCAGGGTGATCGCCCCTCTGCTGCAGTTTCTAATGCAGATTCCGCATTTAGTGCACATCTGCGCCCGAAGTATGACTTCCACCACCTTCTGCAGAAGCTCTTCCGCCTCCTCTCTTCCGGCGATGATCATGATATGGCCGTTAGCAAAGACCGTTGCCCTTCCTTTATCAGTCTTCAGCAATGCGGCTCCCATATCCTCCTCATACTTCGCCTCACCCAGCATACCCAGAGCATTGGCCACACTGGAGAAAGGATGATTCTGGGGTGAGTTCAAGATGGCCTCAATGGAATACTCCAGGCCACATGGGGATCTGCCCCTCACCGCCTGAAGGGAGATCTCCTTTTTCATGCTGCCCTGAGAAGTTAGACCGATACCATAAGAGTCGGCCATCTCGGTGATCTTGGGAGGATGCCTTCGCCAACGCCAAAATCCCCAATCGACATATCTCTCATCAAGATCGTTCTTTCCTCTCCAATCATGGAGGAAGGAGTTCCAGCGGCTGTAGAGATTGGGGTGGCTCTCTTTTAGGCGGGAGAATTCAGACTGCAGAGATGCCGGGCAGAGCCAGCAGCCTATTCGTTCATAGTCCTCATCATAAAGAGGGTTGGGCACCTCACCATTCCAGTGGATGTAGAGCATGACCTCCAGGGCTCTCCAGTTGCGGATGGGTGAGAGCATGGTCTGGCCGGGAACATAGGGGTTCCTCTCCACTGCCTTTATGGAGGAGCGATTGAAGGACTCGTAGACTCTGCGTCCCTCAATGGTCACGCACCCTCTGGGATATTGCCCGGCCAAAAAGGAGGTCATCGGTCCAAGCTTATTGGTTTTGCAGCACCAGCGATAGTCTTTGGCAGGAGGGCCGAAGCTCTCAGCCTGCTTGAAAAAGTCGCTATCCCCTCTGATCTCATGCAGCCTGAGCTTATTGTTTGAGCAGAGCTTTTGCACATACTCCACGGTCTCGGGAAACTCCAAGCCCGTATTGATAAAGAGGACATCAATTCTGGGCATCAGCTTTCTGGCCAGAATGAGCGAGGCCAGGCTGTCTTTCCCCCCGCTGAACGATATGTTCACTGGAAGCCTGGTCCGGGAGAGATATTCCCTTATCTCGGCCATTGCTTCCCTCTCCAGGCGCTTCAGGTGCTCCGCATTGGCCTGGATGGTATCCTTCAATGTGGTTGGTCTGTCGCTCAGGACGAAGTCCCTCTGAGTTACATCCTTGATCCTGATTGCCTGGGCCTCATCTTTCCTGCGCACGGTTCCCACGCCGGAGAACTTCCCGATCCTCAAGACGAGGCTATCTCCTTCTTCTAAAGATGGGGGCAGGCTTACGATCTGATCCCTGGCCAGCCACTTGCCTTTTATGTGGCCCTTCAATATGGTGTCATGACAGACAACCAGGTTCTTCTTCGCCCTTTCTTTAAGCAGTGCAGCGCCAGCGATCTCCAGGTCCAGCCTGTGCTGATCTAGAGTGATATCAAACCAGAGGGTGGCAATATGTCGGCCCTCAAGTATCACCTGATCCCTCCGGTCCATTCCGGCGATCTTGTTGAGCAGGATCAGCCTGTCATCCAGGAAATCTGCTGCACCCCAGTTCTGCAGGAATAGCTCTCTGAGCAGGTCCTTTCCCCGGCGAGAGCAAAGGCGGACGTCGCCTGGGGGAGATAGGGGGATTCTGAAGCCTGAACGATGGCAGAGGGAACAGTCTTCCGATAGAAGAGGAAGGTTGCATTTCCTGCACCAGAAGAGCTCACTTGTGCCCGGAGAGAATGATCTTTTGCGGTCTTGCATGGATTTCTGCAGGGTTTTCAGCTGCAGGTATTTAACCTATCGGATTGACAGGAATTATCCGAGAATGCGAGGTCGTCCTGGGAGGACGATGTCTGCTTCATAAAAGCTGCGCTATCTTAGAATGAGTGGCTCAGGACCTTTTCCCTCGGGCCCTTCACCAAATCCTGAGCCTGCGTTATCTCTGCCTTAAGATAGTTATCAGGCAGCTTTTTCTCTGATGGCTTTTTAAATCTGCGGCCATTTTGGCATATTGGGATCATCCCTATACCAGAAAGCACCGTACCAGGCATCAACACCCAGATGCTTGTAATCCCAGGGCATCAGCTGCTTGTACAGCTCTTCACTAGGGCTGGGACACGTGGGACATTCAGGTGTTGGATATATGGGTGTGGGATATGTCGGACACTGCGGACAGATCTGGCATGATTGATAATAACTTGTTGCCTTAAATGGGGAAACTATTGTGTTTTTCGCTGTGCTTCCGATGATTTCCAGGTCTATATCTCCACGGCCATCGGCCACAACCTTCGTATCCTCCACATTGCTTCCCACAATATCCACGACCACTGATCCTGGGCCGCCAAAGGCCATGGCGCTTGATGCCATCAGAATCAGCATTGCTGCCAGTATAGAATACCTCAACTCATTCCCCTCCATTGGACATAATATTTAATGGATGTTTTATATATACTGAAAGTAGAAAAGCTTTTCGGCTGGCGGAAGAGACCTCTAACCGCCTGCCAGCCAGAGAGGCTTTTTTCCATCTTTCTTTGCCATCAGCCAGAGACGCCATTTCCCTGGCCCAGAGAGACTGGCTCTTGATCCATGGTTCCCGTATTCCAGTTGATCATGGGCTTATTGTAGCGGGTGGGAATATAAGAACTCCAAGGATAGCATAAAGGCCTTCTGAAGTCGTCCCATGGCGTGGTGTAGATCTTCGGCTCACCGCATGCGCCGCATTCATAGCAATTGCGGCACTGTGATTGTAAATCTTTAGCCAGAGCGCCTACCTGGATATTACTGGCGGTGCTCCCTACTATATCCAGCGCAACCGGAACGCCATCCAGCGATATGAAAGTGGTGTTATTCACATTGCTCCCAACGATATCCAGGCTCGCTGTCCTCCCGTCGCTGATACCTTGCGCCCAGCTAATGGACAGAATGAACACTGCAGTTAATATTAGTTGCTTCCTCATCCTTTCGCCCCCTTTTATAATTAATTTCATTAAAATGTCTTGAAAGTAGAAAAACCTTTTTATTAGCAAACAATTAAATCCACCCCCGATCAGTACAGGCCATGAAGCTCATTTATGTAGCAGGCAAGGGCGGCGTGGGAAAGAGCGTATGTTCTGCAGCGACAGGCATATGGGCCTCTGAAAAGGGCTTAGAGACCCTTGTCTTCTCCATGGATCCCGCTCATTCTCTCTCTGATATCTTCGATATAGACCTTGGAAGCCAGCCGAATAAGATCAAAGAGCATCTATTTGCATATGAGCCAGACCTTGCCGAGGAGTCACGCAGCTTCTTTCGCAGATATAAGAACATGATCACTGCGCTTTTCGGCCTCTTCGAGGTGGAGGTGAAGCCGGAGGACTTTGCCAGCATGCCTGGCGTCTCCGAGCTGATATTCATGGACAAGCTAAATGACATCTACGTCCAGAAGAAGTACGATCTGGTGGTCATAGACTCTGCGCCCACGGCCATGGTCCTCCCTCTGCTCCAGCTGCCCTCCATAACCACCGGATTTGTCACCAAGGTGCTGGGGATCAGAAACAAATGGATTGGGGTTCTCAATATGCTTGAATCGGGATTTGGGGATTCCATACTAAAAGAGGTGAGAGCCATGCGGCTGAAGGCTGAGACCATGAGAAATGCGCTTACCGATCCCAAGACCGCGAGCATCACCGTTGTGACCATCCCGGAGAAGGCGGCAGTGGAGGAGAGCAGACGGCTGATTGAGACGGTGCAGTCGCATGGAGTGAACGTCTCCGCCATTGTCATAAACCATGTGATTGGAGAATGCCCCTGCCAATTCTGCCAGGAGAAGATGGCCTCTCAGACCTCCTACATCCAGGATATCCGGAATCGCTACCATGATAAGGATATTGTAATTCTGCCCGACTACGGCGGAGAGGTGAAGGGTGATAGGCTGAACCGGGTGGCAGAGGACCTCTATGTAAAGGGGCAGATGGAGATATAAAGGAAAATAATGAAAAATCCGGGCCGGGCGAGCAGATATCTCCCGACCCTCCGGTTCGCTCATTTTTCTTGTTGCTCTAACCAGAACCCGAGTCGTCTTCGGCCACCGTCTCATAGGCCTGGCCCTCATGTACCACTATCACCCTCTCACCCAGGGCGAAGTAGCTTCCCAGAACCGGCACTTGGGAGATCAGATCGAAGTACTCCTCGCCCAGGAATGCCACCTTCTTCGTCTTCATGGAGCGGTCAAATGTGGTGTCTATCCAGGTGTCATTTCTCCAGAGGAAGGTCTTGCTGCCCACATTCTTCAACACCTCTGAGACCCGCACCATCTTACTGGTTCCATCAATCCCAGTAGAGACGGACATATTAACTGGCACCGCTGCCCCCACTGGTGCGGCGCTCAATGACTTCTGATAGACGGCTTTCTCTACCGCTGCTTCACCAAATGCAGGCTCAGCTGCCGCCGCCGCCATTTCCTCCTCGAAGTCTGAAATTATCTCCTCTCTTCCTTGGGTGCTGAAGATGTCCTTCTCCTGCACCAGGAAGGAGGTGTAAGGAGTGATTATGCCGTAGCGGGTGCTAAGGGAGACGATGGAGTCTATCCACTCCTGCTTCTCCCCGTAAAGCCGGATCTGAGTGAGATAGTATCCTACCGCCCGGGTGGCCCACAGACGGGGTATGAAGTCGTCGCCGCCCTCTTTCCGGAAGCTGAGATCTTCATAGGTATAGCTTCTCTCTTCCTGGTTGACCATTCCCTTCAGGGTGATTTTCGCCGGTCCGCCTTCTCTGTACCTTCCAAGCATGATGAGCTGAGAGCCGGCGAAAAGGTCCGGGATCCTCTGGGGATAGACCTGATCGACTATGATATCGCCCCAGTCTAAGGAGAGGTCGGAGAGGACGGGCATCTTCACCCTGCGGTAGAAGGCGCTGACCTCCTCATCGATCTCTTCCCCTGGACGGACATAGGTGCTCGCACCGCCGTGGTCCAGAGAGATCTGGTCCAGCAGGTCGGTGTCCACATCGTCGCCCACCCCAAAGCTGAAGATGCGCACATTATCCGGTGCCTCTCGCGCTACATTGTCAAGTATTGCTCCTGTCACCGTCACTCCCTCGGTGGGCAGGCCATCGGTGAGAAAGATGAGGGTGGTGGGGCGGACTTCTTCCGCCAGGCCCACCGCCTCGATCATCGCCCGGTTGATATCCGTCGATCCCATGGCCTCCAGGCGGTCTAAGAAATCCTTTCCCTTATCTGCCTGGGCGGCGGGCTCGAGACTGGGGCTGAAAGATCTGGTGGTAGTGGCAAAGGAGACGATAGCAAACCGATCCAGAGGATTGAGGTGATTCAGGACATATCTGGCAGCCTCCTTGGCCTGGTCCATCTTCTCGCCTTGCATGCTGCCCGAGGTGTCCAGGACTAGAATTATATCCTTGACCACTATCTCCTCTTCGTTTACCTTTACATCCGGTGCTGCCAGGAGGAGGAAGAAACCGTCTTGGCCCTCCTCTTTAAAGCTGAGCAGGTTCAGGCCGATCTTCTCGCTGCTGATGGTGTAGAAGAGCTCGAAGTCCCTGTCCGGCAGGACATCCGATTGCTCCAGTCCCAGAAGGGCATGGTAGTCATCCTCCCTATCTATGGAGACCTCATGGCGAGAGGAATAGACGGCCTTCAGCGGTTCTCGCGACTCGATCTGGGCCCTGACGACCAGATCTTCCAGCGGCCGGGAGGAGAAACGTTCTGTGCTCAAGGGATAGATGTAATGAACCAGGCCGTTTTCCACCGGCAGGATCTGGCTATACTCCAGCTCAATCTTGCGCTCTTCTCCTGGGGGGATGGGAAACACTGAGGCCTTGAGGGCCTTTCTGCCCACATACTCGAGCAGTGCCGGGTCTTTCATCCTCCGCACTACATCATCATATATTGTCCGGGCCTCATCAGCTTCCAGGATCTCGCCGTGCACTGCCTTTCCATCCACCCACATCACAAAATCGCTCACCGCAGCGCCCTCTGGCAGGGGAAATATGTAGGTTCCCTCAGCAGTCCATGGATTGTCATTGACGAAGACCTGATCCACCCGGGTGGTGGCCACCTGGTCCTTTATCTGGATGTCCACATGGTGGTATTTGATGGCCAGAGACTGGTCCAGGCGCACGTCCACTCCAGGTGGCGGATCGACGATGATGATTCCATCCGCTCCTGCGGGGCTCATCAGGCCCACAGATACGGCAATTATCATTAGCAAGATGTATTTCCACATAATCCCACACTCGATATCAGCCCAAAAGAGCCGATAGATCTTAACAAATTATAATGCGTCATTGGTATAAATAGATCTTATCCTCATCATGGCCCTTGCCATCGTCGTTTGATTGATCCAAGACATATCGCCATTTTGATATATTTTGACGAAGACAGATTCATGAACAATTTCTGAGTAGAGAATAGGCGAGGGGTGAGAGAAAATGTTTGAAAAAGTTCTGATTCCGACCGACTTCTCCCGGTACTCCAGCAAGATGGCCGAATATGTAACGGAGATCCCAGGGACCAGAGAGGTAGTGCTTCTCAATGTCCTGGATGCCAGCAATCCCAAGCTCCTGGAGAAGAGCGGATGGAGCTATGACGCCATCATAAGCGAGGCGGCTTTTCGGCTCAATGAAGAGGCAAAGCTGCTCGCTAGTATTACCTGCAAAAATGAGGTTTCTCTCATGGTGAAGCCCATCCTGAAGGTGATAGTGGAGCCCATGAGTGGGGCGGATGGGATAAATCTCAATCCTCCGGAGCCCAGGCAGGATGCGGATTTTGTTTACGGAGGAACTGTGGGCGATGCCATTCAGAAGACGGCATGGGAGGAGAATGTATCCCTGATAATCATGGGAGCAGAAGGTAAGGGAATGCTGGAGGGGATACTGCTCGGAAGCGTATCCACAGAGGTGCTGCGCCAGGGTGAGACCGATCTATTAATCATCCGCCACAAAATGCTGGAAAAAGGTAAAGAGGCAAATATGGAGAGGTTCTGCCCAGATATCTTCTCCAGGATTCTGGTCACAACTGACCTCTCGGCGGCAGCAGAGGATGCCATAGTACTGGCAGGGGAACTGGAGGGAACAAAAGAGATCCTTCTGGCCCATGTAATATCCAAAGAAGAGGAGTTTGGCAGAGCGGCAGAAAAGCTTAATCTGATGCGTCAGGATCTGGAGCAGCCGGGAAGAATGGTCACCATCCATATCCTCAAGGGAAAGCCAGCCGATCAGATTCTGGAACTTGCCAAAAAGCATGATGTTTCGCTTCTGATCTTCAGCTCCCAGGGGAAGGGCTGGATCAAGCAGATGAGATTGGGCAGCACCTCATTCGATGTCGCCCGGCGATCGGATAGGCCGGTGCTGGTGGTCCGGCAAAAGACGGGCTGAGCCGGGCGCGGATAACGGATAGGTGAATAGAGAAAGGGGCAATGCAAATAAAGAACGGAGGCAGATCTTATGAATGATGAGGATCTGGACAGCATTCTCTTTGAGCTGCAATCGATCCATCCGGATATCCGTCCCATCTCCACCGATCTTATAGTTGTGGCGGATTGGGTGAGGCTGAAGTGCAGATACGGCTGCCGGGCCTATGGAAAGCACCTTTGCTGCCCGCCCTTTGCTCCATCTCCAGAGGAGATGAGAAGGGTCGTATCTGAGTACAAGACGGCTATTTTGGCCAGGTTCCTGGCGGAACCGGGACCGGGAAACGACCCCAGGCACATCCACCATTACCTCTGGGACTCCATTAATAATCTGCATGATACCGTCTACCAGTTGGAAACCAGGGCATTTCTATTGGGTTATTACAAAGCTCTGGGCTTTTATGCCCTACCCTGCACCCTATGCGAGACATGTGTAGGTGAGGAGATGCAAGAGAGTGGGGAGAAGATGAATCCCCTGGACGTTCTCAAGTGCCGGCATAAGGACAGGATGAGGCCCTCCATGGAGGGTTGCGGGGTGGATGTGTTCAAGACCCTGGAGAATGCCGGATACAGTCCCCAGGTGATCAGGTCTTATTCGGAGAGGGTTGTTCTCTTTGGGATGGTGCTGCTGGATTGATTCTCAGCCAGGAATTCACAATTCAATATTCTGAAAGAAGATAAGAATAAATAGTAAGAAATACGCAAACACGCATCTAATAGATTGCAAGGATGGGCTGAAATGACAGAAGGATATGAAGTCTTTGGCAATGCACTGGATCGATCGGTGCTTGCCAGCCTCAGAGAGCTGCAGGATGATGGCGATCCTGATATTGTTGCTGAGGTGGGTGGCCTCTTCCTGGAGCATTCACCGCAAAAGATTGCAGCGATCCTGAAGGCGGTGGAGAACGGTGATGCAAAAGAGCTGCAGACCGCCGCCCACAGCCTGAAGTCCAGCAGCGCTTATGTGGGGGCGATGCGCCTTTCGGAGCTGAGCCGGGAGCTGGAGATGATGGGCCGCTCCCAGGTGATGGATGGAGCAGAAGAGAAGGCTGAAAGGCTGAACCGGGAGTATAAGCAGGTCATGATGGAGCTTGATGCAGAGATCCAAAGGTCGAATTGAAAGAGGCAAAACGCAATATGCATATGCTTATTTCAATATACACCTGATAAAGGATGATCCGGATGGAGTATCGCTTTGACAACTACATCCTGAAGGCTTTTCTTGCTTCGGGACTGCTGGCAGTGGTGATGATGGCCTTAGCTTTGGGGCTGATCCAGCTCTTCCGCTACGGGCCTGGCCTGCCTGCGTCCATTACCCTGATCCTGGCGGCGATCGCTTTTGTCCTCTCCGCCTCGTTCTTCGAGCGCTATGAGGTGGGGTCCATCATGTGGTCCATGCTGGTCTCCATCATCGCCACCCTGATCCTGGCCCTTCTCTCCGGGGGGATAATCTATGCCTTCTCCGAGAACATACACCCCTGGGAGGAGCTGCTCAGTGGCTTTGCTATCTGCATAATAATAGCCATGACCCTGCTCAGCTATCTCAAGCGCAGCCTGGGCGAGATAGAATATTAATATATATAAAATCTTAAGAAACCTTGCAGAAGAGAGTTCTAATACTAGCAACATAATGAACTGCCCGTAATGGCCGGTCAAATGGTGGACTCTTATGGCCGCAAAGTCACAGGCATACGAATCGCTCTCACCCCTCGATGCAATTTGAGATGCATCTACTGCCATCACGAGGGAGAGCTGCTGCCTGGTGGCGAGATTCCAGGAGATATGGTGGTGAGCATCGCCAAAGCGGCAGCTGAGCTTGGGATGCGATCTGTGAAGCTCACCGGCGGAGAGCCTCTCCTGAGAAAGGATCTCGATCTTATCATTGCCCGGATTCCCCAGAGCCTGGACATATCCATAACCACCAATGGCATCCTGCTTGCCGAGCGGGCTGAGGCTTTAGCCCGGGCTGGTCTGGACAGGGTGAATGTGAGCTTGGACTCCCTCCAGCCGAACAGGTATTGCCAGATCACCGGAGGAAGGCCTGGGGATCTGGAGAGGGTGCTGGCGGGGATTGATGCCTCAAGAGAAGCCGATCTCTTGCCCATCAAGCTGAATTTTGTGGTTTTGAAGAGGAATGAGTCGGAGGTCCCGGAGATGATCGATTTCTGCCGCCGGAGGGGTCTTATCTTGCAGTTGATTGAGCTTTTGGACATTCAAGGCCAGGGAATATCCGGAGACATTGAGGGGATAGAGAGGAGCCTTGCTTTCCAGGCGGATTCCATCCTAATCCGTGAGATGCACAGAAGGAAGAAGTATTTCCTGGATGGAGCAGAGGTGGAGGTGGTCAGGCCGATGGACAACACCGAGTTTTGCGCCCATTGCACTCGGCTGAGGGTGACCTCGGATGGTAAGATCAAGCCCTGCTTGCTAAGAAGCGACAATCTGGTCAAGATCGATAGCTGCAACCCGGAGAGGGTCAAGGAACTGCTGCGGGTGGCGAACTCGAGGAGAGAGCCCTACTTCGGCAAGGTCTGCCGGTCAGTGGCAGATGCCACTTTTATCGAATCGAAGATATTATAGTCAAATGGCAAAATGGGTCTCTGTAAACTACTCCGGCCTAAAGACCGGAGCTTTCAGTAGCCCTGAAAGGACTGCCTTGATACTTGGAAGTCCTTCCGAGCCTCCAGGCCGGTCTACATAGCGGCCCAAGAAAGCTATATTCTTAGCACCATTGAAATCAGCATCGCCAGACCAACCACACACAGGACACTTGAAGCTCTTGCCATTCCTGATTCCATGCTCACCGCACTGATGGCACGTCTGGCTGGTGTATGCGGGGTCCACCAGAACCAGAGGAACACCCGCTACGAGAGCCTTATAGCTAAGGAACTCCTTAAGCTGGTAGAAGGCCCAACCATTGACTTTTCGTCTATGGTTTTTTCCTGCTTTCTGGTTGACGCCTTCTCTAATTCCGGTTAGATCTTCCAGAGCAAT
>Ga0209719_1000181_pt1 | contig 94766 bp, 97 predicted proteins | sample AD_JPNAS2_MetaG_FD_184421 | JGI IMG/M metagenome (GOLD analysis project Ga0209719, IMG submission 184421) | Active sludge microbial communities of municipal wastewater-treating anaerobic digesters from Japan - AD_JPNAS2_MetaG (SPAdes) (version 2) | ecosystem: Engineered > Bioreactor > Anaerobic...
ACAGTCTCATCCAAGCCGCCAAAGCCCGGGCTCGGGGATACCGTACCGTACATAACCTGATTACCATGATCTACCTCATCGGAGGTAAACTCGATTTCAGGCTACCCACATGAAACAGCGAGGAACCGTTTTTCCCCTCATCCGGCCCATCGCGAACGGGCGCGCGGGGTTCTCGGGCAGAAGATCGAGACCCCGTTCCGTTCGCCGCCGAGCCGCCTGCACATCCGGGATTTCTCCAAAAATAGGCGTTCTTTCGTTCAGTTAGGCAAAACAACCTAACGGATTCCGACCGCCTTGTCAAGCGCCGCGGGGGGCCGGTGCCGGGGCCGTTCCCGCGGGAGTCCGCATCCCCGGAGGTTGGGCAGGACAATCCCGGCGATGATGAGCCCCATCCCCGCGATTTGGACGAAAACGATGTTCTCCCCCAGGACGAGCCAGGCCATGACCACGGTCGCGACCGGCTCGAAGGTCGAGAAGATGGACATCCGGGCGCTGCCGAGCTCGCGGATGGCAAGGAACTGGAAGGTCACGCCCAGGGCCGTGGGGACGAGGCCGATCGCGAGCGCGAGGAGCAGCTGGCGCGGCGCCAGGTGCACGATGTCGAGCGGATTGTTGACGAAAAGAAACGGAACCGCCGTGAACAGGATCACATAGAAGGTGACTGTCAGGAACTCTTCCCCCTTGAGGAAGATCTGGGACAGGATGAGATACACCGAAAAGGTCAAGGTGGTCCCCATCGCGAACAGCAGTCCGGTCACGTTCAGGGCCTTGAGGAAGGCGTCATAGAAGACTAGGGCGCATCCCCCCATCAGAAGCGCCAGGGAAAGGCCGATCGTCCGGTCCGCCTTCATCCGGAAAACGGCGAGAGACAGGAGCGTGACGATGACGGGGTAGAGGTAGAGGATCAGGGCGTTCGTCGACGCGGGGATGTAATTGAGGGCCTTGAAGAAGCAGGTGCTCTGCCAACCGTGGAGGACCACCCCGAGGAAGGCGGTCTTGGCCAGGGTGGCCGGACGGATCCTGAGCAGGCGGGGATGGCGGATCAGGAGGTAAAGGCCGAAGACCAGGGTCGCCGTCAGAAAGCGGTACTGCAGGAGCGCCATGTCCTTCAGGCCGGTCTGGTAGGCCAGCTTGATCAAGATGGCCAGCATGCCGAGGCAGAACGCGGAAACGAGCGAATAGATCAGGCCCTTGAGCATGCCTCTCTTCCGGTATGGGCGATGGGGGGGCGTGCGGCGTTTCCCGGGATGGGCGGATCCGGGCTCCGGGAAGGCCACGTCCCGCGCCGCCGTTTATAGGCAATTCCCGCCGGTTTGTAAAGGGATCATTGGGGCCCCCGCCCGGCCTTTTTTTCTTTGACAAATCCGGGGCGCAATTTTAGATTCAACCGTAGAATCCGTTGACACCCGGAAGAGGGGGAGAGGCCATGGGAGAGATCACCGAGAAGGACCGGGCGATGGCCCGGCGCTGCGTCGAGTGCCCGGTCTGCCGCCGGGCGCGGCGCCGGCAGGCGGGTGTGGCGTTCTGGCTCGTGAAGAACGTCGAGGAGGGACTCTGCCCGTTCTGCCGGGCCTACGAGAAGGTCTACGGGCGCAAGGCTCATGAGCCGGCACCCTGAGAATGCACGGGACAATCCGGGAATGGGTCCGACGGAAGGGGTAGAGACGATGCTCAAGCACGTGGTGCTCATGAAGTTCAAGACCGGGGTCGGCGAAACCGATGTGGCCGATCTCGAACGCGGGCTGGCGGGGCTGCCCGCCGTGATCCCGGAGATCCGGGGCTACGACTTCGGCCGGGACCGCCGGCCGGAGCGAACGTTCGATTTTGCGCTCGTCTCCACGTTCGACGACGAGACCGCCCTGGAGCGCTACAAGCCCCACCCGCGCCACCAGGAGGTCCTGGCCAGGGTCAAGGCCCTGTGCGACGAGCTCCGGGTGATCGATTTCACGTATTGATCCGCTCCGGGGTGGGCAGGAAAGAGGCGGGGCCGTCCGTCCGCTGTTTCGCCGGCGGGCCTCAAACGTAAAGGACGTTTTTGCGGATGTAGTGGCGAACGGCGTCCGGGACAAGGTAGTGGATGGATTGGCCCGCACGGACCCGGGCGCGGATCCGCGAGGCCGCGATGTCGAGGAAGGTGACCTCCCGGAAATAGATGAACTGGCCGGTGGGTCCCCGATAGCCCCGGCACGCCTCGTCGTAGACGAAGCGGGCGGTGAAGTCCGCGGGTAGGATGCCGTCGAGCCCCCGGTTTTCATAGCCGGGGCGTGTCATGACGACGAAATGGCACAGGACGAGGAGGTTCTCCCAGTCCTTCCACGTCCGGATGGCGTGGAAGGCGTCCTGGCCGACGATAAAATACAGTTCCAGGTCCTTCAGGTACTTGCCGAGGAAGGACTCGACCGTCTCCACCGAAAACGATACCCCCCCCCGCTCGTGCTCAATGTCCGAAAACGAAAAGGACGGATTGTCCTCGATGGCAAGCTCGACCATCTGCTCGCGGTGGTAGAAGGAAGTGATGTCGGCCTCCAGTTTATGCGGGGGGCGCGACGCGGGGACGAAGATGATGCGGTTCAGGTCGAACATCTCCCGGATCTCCTCGGCGCACCTCAGATGGCCGAAATGGATCGGGTCGTACGTGCCGCCCAGGAGTCCCCATTTCATGTTCTCACCTGTCCGTTTCCGTAGATGATGAATTTGGTCGTCGTCAGTTCTTCCAGCCCCATGGGCCCGAAGGCGTGCAGTTTGGTGGTGCTGATGCCGATCTCCGCCCCAAGTCCCAGCTCGAAGCCGTCGCTGAAGCGGGTCGAGGCGTTGACGAGAACCGTGGAGGAGTTGACCTCGTTCAGGAACCGCTGCGCCCGCGTGTAGTTCTCCGTCAGGATGGACTCCGTGTGGAGTGAGCCGTAGCGGCGGATGTGGGCGATGGCCTCGTCCAGGTCGGCCACCACGCGGATCGAGAGGATCAGATCCAGGTATTCCCGGGACCAGTCGTCCTCCGTGGCCGGCGCCAGATCGGGCAGGAGAGCGCGCGCCTGGGGGCAGCCCTTGAGCGCCACGCCTGCTTCCCGTAATCGCTCCGCCACGACGGGCAGGAAGGCGGGCGCAACCGCCGCATGGATCAGGAGCGTCTCCATGGCGTTGCAGACACCGGGGCGCTGCGTTTTTGCATTCAGGCAGATCGGAACCGCCCGGTCGAGATCGGCATCCGCGTCGACGAAGATGTGGCAGACGCCCTTGTAGTGCTTGATCACCGGGATCCTCGACTGACTCACCACGGCGCGGATCAGGTCTTCCCCACCCCGCGGGATGATCAGATCAATCCATTCGTCGAGCTGAAGCATCTCATGGACGGCCTCGCGGTCGGTGAGCGGAATCGCCTGGATGGCGGCTGTCGGGAGACCGTGGTCGCGAAGGACGCCCGTCAGGCAGGCGGCAATGGCCAAGTTGGAATGGATGGCCTCCGATCCGCCCCGCAGGATGACGGCGTTCCCCGACTTCAGACACAGCGCCGCGGCGTCGGCGGTGACGTTCGGTCGCGATTCGTAGATGATCCCGATGACGCCGAGGGGGATGCGCATCCGGCCGACCAGGAGCCCGTTGGGCCGCCGCCACATGCCGGTGACCTTGCCCACCGGATCGGTGAGGGCCGCCACTTCGCGGAGACCCTGGGCGATCCCCGCAAGTGTCTGCTCCTTCAGGGTCAGGCGGTCGATCATGGCCGCGGGCAGGCCTTTCTCGCGAGCCGCTTCGAGATCCCGGGCGTTCTCCGCGATCAGGTGCGCCTGCCGGGCCAGCAGCGCGTCGGCCATCGCGAGGAGAGCCGCATTCTTCCGGTCGGTGGGGACATGGGCCAGGCTGTCGGCGGCCTGCCTAGCCTCTCGGGCGATTCGAACGATCTGGTCGTGGAGATTCATGAACGGGTCCTTTGTGCGAGATTCGCGGCGTGATCCCGACGCGGAGATCCGGTCTCAAATCGCTCCCGTCGGGCGGCGGACCCACTCTACAAAACACCCTTTCACGTGTCAAGGCCAATTGCGGCCGCGGACGCAAAGGCGACGCTTGCCAAGTTCCGGCAGGTCTGTTAAGGTCGCGGCCGATCGGGACGGCGGAAACGAGGGGGAGGACAAAATTGCGATGGATTTTCTGCGGATTAAGGCGGGACCGAGGGCGTATGAGCAGCTCATGGACGGCGGCGGCGTCTGGGACCGCATCTCGACCTATTTCGGGCCGGCGGCGGGTCCACGCTGGCTGGTCGCCCAAGGGTTCGATCTCACGCTGATGAAGGAGGGTCTGCTCGGTCGCGCCCTGCCGGTGTGGCTCGTCGGCTCCTCCGCGGGCGCCTGGCGCTTCGCCGCCTGGCTGCAGCCCGAACCGGAGAAGAGCTACGCGGCGTTGCGGGAGGCCTACACAGGGGTGACTTATGCCCGGGGCGACACGCCGGATACGATTCTCGACAAGCTCCTGAACGTCATCAACGCCTATATCGAGGACGACGCGCTGCCCTTCGCCCTGAACCACAAGCGCTACCGCCTGGCCATCCTCACGGCCCGCACGCGTCACCTGGCGGCCTCCGAGATCGGCTGGATCCAGAAGGGGGGCCTGGCCCTGTGCCTGCTCGGCAACATGATCAGCCGTACGAATCTCGCCCGCTTCGCCGAGCGGGTTGTGTTCTTCCACGGACCCCGCCCGCCCGCCTTCTGCACGCACCCGGAGTTCCAGGGCCGTTTCATTGGTCTTTCTCCGAACAATTTCAAACAGGCGGTGATGGCCTCCGGCGCGATTCCGCTGGTCGTCGCCGGCGTCCGGGACATCTTCGGCGCACCCCGGGGGGTTTACCGCGACGGGGGACTGATCGACTATCACCTGAGCCATGATTACTCGTCGCGGCCGGACGATCTCGTCCTGTTCTTCCATCACCAGGAGCGCATCGTCCCCGGCTGGCTCGACAAGAAGCTTCCCCGCCGTCAGCCCACCCCGGAAGCCCTGGAGCGGGTCCTGATGGTGTTTCCATCCGAGGCCTTCCTCGCGCGGCTTCCCTACGGAAAGGTGCCCGACCGGGACGACTTCCTGACCTTCATCAATGAACCGGCGGAGCGGATCCGCTATTGGAACCGTTCCGCCGAGTTGGCGGCGCCTCTGGGGGAGATGTTCCTCGAACTGGTGGAGAGCGGCCGGATCCGCCGGTTGCTGGAGCGTTTCTGAACCGAAGGCGCGGGGCCGGCGAAACGAGAGGAGCCCCTCCCGGACAAGCGGCGCCCCGCGGGGCCGCGGAAAGGAGATTTCATGAAACTCAAGGGGGTGATTACGGTCGTCCGCGTCCCCTTCCTGATCCTCGCGCTGATCCTGGGGATTCTGGGGGCTGCGGTGGCCTGGTACGAAGCGAAACGATTTGGATCGCCGTTTCACCCGGGATACGCGCTCCTGGCGACATTCGGCCTAGTGGTCGCCCACGCGGCGGTGAACATCTTCAACGATTACTTCGACTGCCGGAGCGGTCTCGACTTCAAGACCCGCCGGACCCCCTTCAGCGGGGGAAGCGGCGCCATCCCGCAGGGGCTGTTGACAATTCGGGAAGCCCTGTGGCTCGGCATCGGCTGCCTCGTCATCATCATCCCGATCGGCCTCTTCTTCACGTGGGCGGCGGGGTGGAAAATGGTGCCGCTTCTGGTTCTGGCGCTCTGCCTGATCGTCCTGTACACCCCGCTCATCCTGAAGATGGGCTACCCCGAATGGTCCCCCGGCCTCGGACTCGGCATCCTGCCAGTGATGGGGGCCTATTTCGTCCATACCGGCGATTACACGGCCAGCGCCTTCATCGCTTCGATGCCGTCTTTCTTCCTGGTTCACAATCTGCTCCTGCTCAACGAATTTCCGGACGTTGAAGCGGACTGGACCGTGCGGAGAAGAACCCTGCCGATCGTTCTCGGCAAGCGGAACGCCGCCGTCTTTTTTTCCGCGGTCCTGCTCTTGACCTACCTCTGGATCCTCTGGGCAGTGATGCGGCAGTTCATGCCCGTCTACGCGCTGCTCGCGCTGCTGACGCTGCCCCTCGCCATCCAGGTGATCCGGGGGACGTTCCGGTATGACGAGCGGGAGGTCTTCATGACGGTCATGACGAAGAATGTCCAGGTCGTGCTGGCGACCCAGGCGCTCTTGGCCGCGGGATACATCCTGGGAGGGATCTTTCCCTGGTAGCGGCAGGGATGACGGACCCGGACCGACGCCTGGCGCCATCCCCCCCCCACCCGGGGAGTGGACATCCACAAGGAGAGAGACCCCGATGGCAGATCCGCTTTTCACGCAAGCCGCACGGTTGCAGGCCATGCTCGAGTCCTGCGAACTCTGTCCGCACCGCTGCCGCGTGGACCGGACGAGCGGGGAGCGGGGCGTCTGCGGACTGGGCGCTTCCGCCGTCGTGGCCAGCACCCTGGTTCATCACGGGGAGGAGCCTCCCCTTTCCGGCAGCCGAGGCGCCGGCACGATTTTTCTGGCCTCATGCAACCTGGGCTGTCCCTACTGCCAGAACTACCAGATCAGCCGGTCGACGGCGGGGACGGTCACGGACGACGAGGGCCTGGCAGAGATCGCGCTGGCGCTCGAGAAGCGGGGGTGCCACAACGTCGAGGCCGTCACGCCGACCCCGCAGGCCCCCCGGATCGCCGGAGCCCTCCTCGCGGCCCGGCGCCGGGGATTCGCCCTGCCGTTCGTCTACAACTGCGGCGGTTACGAAAACCCCGAGGTCATCCGGCTTCTGGATCGCTTCGTGGAGATCTACCTGCCCGACTTCAAGTACGGCCTCGCGGAAACGGCGCTCGGGCTGGGCAACGTGCCGGACTATGTTCCCCACGCCCTCGCTTCGCTCAGGGAGATGGTCCACCAAGTCGGCGATGCACTGGAACTTCGGGAGAGGGTGGCCACGCGGGGCATCATCGTCCGCCACCTGGTCCTTCCGGGTCACGTGGCCAACAGCCTGGCGGTTCTGAAGCTGATCCGCGAGAATGTCTCGACGGCCGTCCCCTTAAGCCTGATGTCCCAGTACACGCCGGTCCCGGCGGTGAAGGACCATCCCGACCTGGGGCGGCGCATCACCCGGGACGAGTACGACCGGGTCGTGGATGCGGCCCTGGATTGGGGCTTCTCCAATCTTTTCATCCAAGACGTGGACGACCGGGAACTGACCCCCGACTTCGACCGGGAGTCGCCCTTCCGCTGGTCCTGAGCGGACCCGGCTTCCGTCCCTACCCCCAGAGGATCAGACCCGTCTCGTGCAGGGAGGACAGGCGGGGGTGAAACGGCAGGACGCGGACGCCGTAGCGGTGGGGGCCGTTCTGCCGGACCCGGTAATCGAGGGCATAGGTGAGAACGCCGTTTTCCGCGCACCCGACCATCTTCAGGGGCATGCAGTCCGGCCGGCCGGCGAAATCCGCCCCGTCCTTCCGACCGATCATCAGCTCCACGAGAATCTCCTCCGGATCCAGTTTGCCCGGATCGACGCTGGCCGTCACGTTGAGCGGCTGATCCACCATGACGGCGTCGCCATGGATCCCCTCCACGGTCACCTCGAGCAGGCGCAGGGAAGAAAATCGCATGGGGAGCTTCCGTTTCCAGTCCGCCAGCTCACGGGCCAACCGGTACTGGTCGTCGACGAGTTCACAGCTCCGTTCCGCGGAGGGGAGGTACAGATCGTGGAAGTATTCCAGAAGCATCCGCTCCGTGTTGAAGCTCGGCGCCAGGGTCCGCATGGAGCGCTTGATCATGCCGACCCATTTCTCCGGAACGCCGGACACGTCTCGATCGTAGAACAGGGGCGCCACGGTGTCCTCCAGGAGTTCATAGAGGGCCTGGGCGTCGTCCAGGTCGGCATTCGGGGTGTCTTCGGACCGTTCCTTCACAACCGGACCGATCGTCCAGCCGTTCGTTCCGTCGAACCCTTCCGGCCACCACCCGTCGGATGTGCTCAGGTTGAGCAGGCCGTTGACCACCACCTTCTGGCCGCTCGTCCCGCTGGCCTCATAGGGACGGCGTGGCGTGTTCAGCCAGACATCGACGCCCTGAACGAGACGCCGGGCGATGCGGATGTCGTAGTTCTCGAGCAGGAAGATCTTCCCCCGGAAACGCTCGTCCCGCATGATTTCCACGACCTGTTGGATGAGATCCCTGCCCCTGCTGTCGTTGGGGTGGGCCTTGCCGGCAAAGACGATGGCCACCGGCCGGGTGGGGTGGTTCAGAATCCGGTCCAGGCGGTCGAGATCCGACAGGATGAGGTTCGCCCGCTTGTAGGGCGCGAAGCGACGTGAGAAGCCGATCAGGAGTGCCGACGGGTTGATACGGGCGTAGAGCTCCTCCCGCCAGGTCTTGGCATAGCCGTATTTTGCCCCATGCCTGGCCACGTCATCCCGGAGGAAATTGATCAGTTGCTGCTTGAGTTCGTAACGGGTGCGCCAGAGGAGGGCGTCTGGGATGTCCTGGACCCTCGCCCAGCGCTCCGGATCCGTCAGGTCCCGCTCCCAGTCGAGGCCGAGATACACGTCTAGGAGTTCCTTCATGCGCGGGGCGATGTAGGACATCAGGTGGGCGCCGTTCGTCACGGATCGGATGGGAAGGTCGGAGCTGTGGAACCCCTTCCAGACGTCCCGCCACATCCGCCGCGAGACCTCGCCGTGGATCCGGCTGACGGCGTTGCTCAGGTGGGCGGACTTGAGAGCGAGCACCGTCATGTAAAAGGGTTTGTCCTCGCCGCTTTCCTTGCGGCCAAGTTCCATGAACCGGGACCAGGAAATACCGCTCCACTTCACGAAACTGCCGAAGTAGTGCTCGGTGAGATCGTGATCGAAGCGTTCGTTGCCCGCCTCCACGGGGGTGTGGGTCGTGAAGACGGTGCTGCCGCGCACCACCTCGGCCGCCTCGTCGAAGGTCAGACCCTCCTCGGTCATAAGCGCCGAGATGCGCTCGAAGATCAGGAAGGCGGAATGCCCTTCGTTGATATGGTAGACGCGGGGGGCGATCCCCAACTTCTTCAGGAGCTTCACGCCGCCGACCCCGAGGAGGATTTCCTGTTCGATGCGTGTCCGCGGATCCGAACAGTACAGGCAATCGGTGATCCTCCGGTCCTGGGGCGTGTTGCGGGGCGTATCGGTGCTGAGCAGGTAAAGCGAGACCCGGCCGACCTTGACTTCCCAGATATTGGCATAGAGGACCCGGCCGGGCAGATCAAGAGCGATCCGGACCTCGAGCCCCCGGTCATCCTGGACAATCTGGACGGGCATGTTGGAGAAGTCGTTTTCCGGATAGTCGACGATCTGGGTGCCGTCCTTGTCGATGCTCTGGTGAAAGAAGCCCTTCTTGTAGAGCAGGCCGACGCCGACCAGCGGGATGTTCAGGTCGCTCGCCGTTTTCAGGTGGTCGCCGGACAGGGTGCCCAGGCCTCCGGAGTAGATCGGCAGGCATTCGTGGAGGCCGTATTCCGTGGAGAAGTAGGCGACGGGAGAGGCCCAGCGGATCTCCGGGCAAGCCGCCAGATTCTTGTCGGGGAGCCGGTCGTCCAGATAACCGTCGAACTGTTTGAGGATCTGGGTGTAAAGATTCATATAGCTTGCGTTCTCCGCGGCCTCGATCAGGCGTTCCGTGGAGACCGACTCCAGCATGCGGACGGGATTGTTGCCCATCGTCCCCCAGATTCTCGGATCCAGCGAGGAAAACAGCAAGCGGGCCTGCGGGTGCCAGGTCCACCAGAGGTTATAGGCCAGCTCGCGCAACCGCTCGATCTTGCGGGGAAGGTTGGCGACGGCGGTGAACTGCCGGAAGTGGGGCTGAGTGGAGGCGGCGCCGGCGAAGGTGTGCTTCGTTTCCAGACGGTATTCCGTGGAGGTGAGCCTGACCGCCCTTTCGCGGGCAACATTCAGGGCCTTGCCGTAGGCCGCGCGGTAGTGCGCGTAGAAATCGCTCCAGTTGGCCTGACCGGCCACGTCATAGGCCTGCCGCCGCCGCTCCCGTTCCTCCTCGTCGGACCAGGACAGGCACTGGCGGAATACCTCGTAGAGCTCGCCTTCGATGGCGTCCTGGGACTGCCCCCGGCGTTTCACTAGGAGAACCCCCTTGTTTTCACCCATCCGGCTCTGCGCCCACAACCCGAATCCTGCTTGATCCGTGGTGACCGTCGGCACGCTGTACGCCGCGCTCTCCAGGGGCGTATACCCCCAGGGTTCGTAGTAGGACGGGAAGACCCCCAAGTCGCACCCTGAGAGGGCCTCGTAATACGTCAGGTTGATCAGACCGTCGTGGCCGTTCAGGTAAGCGGGGACGAAGATCACGTTGACCCGGTTCTGTGCCGTGTTACGCAGACCGACGCGATTGCACGCCTCCAGAATCGGGTCGGAGGCCTCGTTATGGAGGCGGTAGGTTGCGAGCGGCGGATTGGCCGGATCGATCCGGACCGCATCGCCCTGAAGGGCCGGGATCAGGTCGGTATGGCCGCCGATGACGAAGAGACACGCCAACACGGAAGTCCCTTCGCCCATGGCTTTTTCCAGGCGTCCCAGGGCGCCGAGAAAGATGTCGATCCCCTTGTTGCGGTACTCGTAACGCCCTGAGATCACCATAATCTTCGTCCGGGCGGGCATTTCCCGGCCGAGAAACCGGGAAGCGGCCGCCAGGAGCCTCTGGCGGGCCTTCAGGGCCGGGCCGCGGTCCTTCGTCAGATCGGGGATGTTTCCCATGTCTAGGCCGTTGGGAGTGACCAGATCCGGAGCGCGCCCCAGGAAATTCTTGGCCTCCAAGGCGGTGATGTCGCTGACCGTGGTGAAACAGTCCGCCTCCCTGGCCGAGGCCACCTCCATGGAATACTTGGCGGCGATGTTGCGGTTCGTCGCTTCGCGCTGCGGGGAAATGCTGTCCATGTCGGTGTAGATGTCCATCCCGGAACCGGCGAGGGTTCGCCCCAGCATGGTGGCGTGGGTGGTAAAGACCGTCCCGATCTCCGGGACCTGCTTCTTCAGGCACAAGAGCCCGGCGCCGCACATCCACTCGTGGAACTGGGCGACGGCCGGCAGGCCGGCCGTCCGCAACTTAAGGTTGTAGATCGTCTCGATCACCTCGCCGCAGGCATAGCTGAACATGACCGGTTCCACGTAGTCCCAGCCGCCGGCGATGGAGTCGACGCCATAGTCCTCCCAGATCCGGAACAGGAGCTGGTCCTTGTTGTAGCGCTTGCTGAAATTGACAAGGATGACCTTGGGGCGGCCGGGAATCTGCCAGCGGCCGAAGCGGCAGGGAATATCCTTGATGGCGGTTGCTTCCCGGATCCGGTTCCAGCACTCCTCGTCCGTTTCTTCGAATTCCAGGTTGGTCTTCAGGTCCGGTCCGAAAAGGATGTAGTTCTGACCGAAGGTGCGGATCGCTTCATTGACCTTGCTCATGATAACCGTATAGATGCCGCCGACCTTGTTGCAGACTTCCCAGCTGACCTCGAACAGGTACCCTTCCCGGTTCTTCAACATCGTGGTTCCTCCAACTCTGGCCTCGCGGCGGTGACCCTTTCCGTAAAATCGTCCAGGACGTTCATGAAGTTGACATAGGCATCGTAGGGTGATGCGTACGGATTGAAATAGCGGTGGACGTCCCCGTCGGCGGACCATTTGGTGCACATGTAGTAAAAATGATCCGACGTCTGCAGAAGACGCCAGGTATTCAAGAGATCGGGGTCCTTCCGACGCTGCACCTGAACGGACAGACGATAGAGGGCACGGAGGGCGTCTTGCTGCATAGCATTGCCCTGCCAGGCCGTCAAGTCCCTTTCCCGATCCGCCCAAGTGACGATGCCGGGACAATCGAGGATGCCTTCGATCGGATGGGCTTCCGCCGCCTCGGCCGGAGTTTGGAAACGAAACGCCGGATGCTTGAGGATCTCTCCCGGCAACGCCTCGAGGAAGTGGAAGATCCCCGTCTCGGCCCATTGATGCTCCCCGAAGGTCTCGTAATCCATGAACAGGTTGACAACCCGGGCGTCGTCGGCCAGGGCATGGATCCAATGGGCGAACTTGGCCGCGGTCAGGGGAAAACCCGTCCAACCCCGGTCGGAAAACCGGAAGGCGATATCGTCCGAGAGACGGTAGTTCCGGAGCAGGACCCTGACCCGGGGATCGACCGCCGTCCCGTAGACCCGGTTCGGGGAACGCCCCCGCAGAAGCGGCTCCGTCCCCTCGGCAAGCATGACCCGGTAGCCCAGTTCCGCGACGCGCTCGACCAGGGCGTTGCTGAAGATCAGCTCCGTACCCCGGAAGGTGACCGCCTCCCGACCGAACGCGTCGCGGATCCGCTCCCGGTGACGTCGTACCTGGGTGCGGAATTCCTCCGGATCACGCGGAAAGGCCAGGGTGTGTTCATAGGTTTCGTTCAGAAATTCGACGCAGCCCGACGCGGCCAGCGCGCGGAAGGCGTCCAGGACGTCCGGATGGTCGATCGCGAGCCGGTCCAGAGTCACCCCGGTGATGGAAAAGGCACAGCGGAAGCGCCCGGCGTGGGTCGCGACGAGGTTGCCGAGGAGCCGGGTCGCGGGCCGGTAACACTTTTCGACCACCCGGGTCAGGATGCGGCGGTTTTCCTCCTCGGCTTCGTAGCGCGCGAAGGCCGGGGCGCCGGCGGCATCGATGTCGAAGACGCTGAAACGCTTCAGACGGCGGGGCTGGTGGATTTGAAAGTAGAGACAGACCGAGGGCATGGCGTTTATCCGTTCACGGACCGAGGAGCCCGCGATAAACGTCGAGGACGCGGAGCGCCGCAGTTTCCCAGCGGAGAGCCTCCAGTTCCCCCCGCGAGCGGGCCACGATCGCCTCGGCCAGCTCCGGCTGTGTCAGGATAGCGACGATGGTCCAGGCCAGGGCGTCCACGTCCCAGAAATCCACCTTCGGGACGTGCCGCAGCACCTCCCCGACGCCCGACTGCTTCGAGATGATGACCGGGACGTCATGCAGCATCGCCTCGAGCGGGGTGATGCCGAAGGGTTCGGAAACGCTGGGCATGATGTAGAGGTCGCTCAGGGCGAACATGCGTTCGACCTCCTCCCCGTCAAGAAAGCCCGTGAAGTGGATCTGGCGCCCGAGGCCCAGTTCGGCCACCCGTTCAATCGTCTGCGGCAGCAGATCGCCCGCACCGACCATGACGAAGCGGACGTCCGGCAGAACGCTCAGGACCTTGGCCGCCGCCGCCACGAAATGGTCCGGGCCTTTCTGGAAGGTGATGCGGCCCATGAAAAGGACCCATTTCTTCCCGGGAGGCTTGAACGCACGGTAGGCTGGCGCCGCCTCCCGACGGGAGACGGCGTTATGCACGACAGAGACCCTGCCGGCGGGGATGCCGTAGTGACGGACGATCAGGCCACGGGTATAGTGACTGACGGCGATGACCCGATCGGCCAAGCTCATGCCGAGGCGCTCGACGGCAAAGATCGCCGGATGGACGTTGTTCCCGCTCCGATCGATTTCCGTGGCATGGACGTGGTACACGAAGGGCCGGCCGCTGACCCGGCGGGCCTCGAGCGCGGCGGGAACGGTCATCCAGTCATGGGCGTGGATGACGTCGAAGGACGCCTCCGCGGCAATCCGGCCGGCCGCCTTTCCGTACCGCAGAACCTCGGCCATCAGATCGGATCCGTAATTTCCGGAAGGCGCGAGCATCCCGGCCGCCCCGCCCGAAATGCCGGGATACCGGTCTTCACGCAGGTAGGGATGGAGGGGAGAGTCGATGATCCGAAGCAGGACATCCAGGGGCCTTCCTGGCATACCGGCCGGTGGCGCCGCGCCCTCGGCGTCCCACCCCGGACGGTCGCTCGCCGGCACTTCGGCCGCGGACACGAGCCGGACATGGCCGGGCTCCTCCCCCGTCCGGGCGCACGGGATGACATAGGTGATCGTCTGTCCCAGTTCGCTCATGGCGCGCGTCAGCCCCAGGCAGGCCGTCCCCAAACCGCCGCTGATTCGGGGGGGAAACTCCCAGCCGAACATCAGGATGCGCATGCGTCCTCCGCTTTCTCGCCCTCGCGGAACCCGTCGACATACCGGAGTGCTTCGAAACTATTGCAGGATGTGTCCCTTCTGTCAATAGGGAAAGGGTCTGTCTGCCGCCGCCCGCGTTTCCGACAGGGCCGTCCGGGAAAAAGGTTTTACAAGGTCCCCGGATTCGCATATGATTCCAGCCGGACGTGTCTCCACACCGGGGACGGGGACAGGGATGCCATACGGAAGGGAAACGCCATGAAACTGTTTGCCATCAGCGACATTCACGGGGCGACGAAGCCCATCGAAGCGGCAGCGGCGCTTATCCGCGCGGCCGACGGGGTCGTTGTCTCCGGGGACATCACCCGCGGCAAAACGCGGTCGGAAGCGGAGGAGGTCGTCGCTTGCATTGAGCAGTATTCCACCCGCATCCTCGCCGTTCACGGCAACTGGGACCGGCCGGAGGTGATGACCTTCCTCGAGGACAAAGGCTACAGCCTGCACGGGACGGGACGGACGCTTGACGGAACCGGCTTTTTCGGTCTGGGCGGGTCATCCCCGACGCCGATTCACACGGCGACGGAATACACGGAAAAAGACATCGACGGTTTGCTCCGAGTCGGATACCAGACGGTCCATGAAGCGGCCCGCACGGTTCTGGTTTCCCATGTTCCTCCCCGGGGCGTCAGGGACCGGTCGTTCCTCGGCCTCCGGGGCGGCAGCCACAGCCTGAAGCGCTTCCTGGAAACGCACCCGGTCTCCCTGTGCCTGTGCGGGCACATCCACGAGGCCGCCGGGATCGAACGCTTCCGGGACACGCTCGTGGCCAACGCGGGCAGCTTCAAGCGGGGGCATTACCTCACCGTCGAGCTTGGCCCCACGATCACGGTGACCGCCGGACGGGTTGCCCACTGATCCCGGTGCGGTGGGGTAGCGGATCCACCGCAACCGGGCAAGGAATCCTCTCCTGTCGAACGAGGCTTCAGCGGCAGCCGCGCCGACCCGCGGCGTCCTCCAGTTCGGCCAGGGCCTGAAGCCGGGAAGCGATCCGGATGAAGGCATCGGCGGCCCGATCGATCTGCTCCGCCGTATTCGTGCGGCCGAGGCTGAACCGGACGGTGCCCAGGGCCTCCCCCACGGAGAGATTCAGGGCCGTCAGAACGTGGGAGAGGGTCGGCGACTCCGACGTGCACGCCGAACCGGCCGACACGGCGAACCCCTGCTTGTCCATCTCCCGCACCAGGACCTCCCCCGTCACGCCGTCGACGGAAACGCTCAGGATGTTGGGCAGGCGCAACTCCGGGTGCCCGTTGAAGCGCAGTTCCGGAAGGGCCCGCCGGATCGCCCCCTCCAATCGATCCCGCAAGGACGCAAGCAGGACGCCCTGTTCGGCGAGGTCCCGCCGGGCGATCTCGCAGGCCCTGCCCATTCCCACGATGCCGGGAACGTTTTCCGTACCGCTCCGGAGCCCCCCCTCCTGGTGGCCGCCGAACTGCCGGGGTGCCAGGCGCGTCCCCCGGCGGACATACAGGGCGCCCACGCCCTTCGGCCCGTAAATCTTGTGGGAGGCCAGCGACAGAAGGTCCACGCCAAGCGCCTCGACCGCCACGGGGATCTTCCCCGCGGTCTGGACCGCATCGGTGTGGAAGGGAACGCCCCTCTCCCGCGCAACGCGCGCCGCCTCGGCGATGGGTTCGATCGCGCCGATTTCGTTGTTGCCATGCATGATGCTGACGAGAAAGGTCTCGTCGCGGATGGCCTCCCGCACGGCCTCGGGATCGATCCGTCCCAGGGGATCGACCGCCAGGACAGTCAGTTTGCACCCCGCTTCCACCAGGGATTTGCACGCATTCAGCACGGCGGGGTGTTCGATGGCGGTGGTGACGAGGTGATTCCGGGCGGGCGGGCGGGCGGCGGCGGCGCCGAGGACGGCCAGGTTGTCCGCCTCCGTCCCGCCGCCGGTGAAGACGATCTCTTCCGGCGCCGCTCCGATCAGCTCCGCCACCTGAGACCGCGCGGTTTCCAAGGCCTCCCGTGCGTCGCGCCCGCAGGCGTGGATGCTCGAGGGGTTGCCGAAACGGCCGCCGAAGTACCGCATCATGGCGGCCATTACCTCCGGATCCGTCGGCGTCGTGGCGGCGTGGTCCAGGTAAACGGTGTCCATGGTTCCGATCTCTCTCCTTCCGGACGGCAGGATTCGCCGTCCATACCCCCCTGAACCGGCGTTTGTCAACTCCAATCAGGGGGAGTGGAAAAAGTCCTCACCCGAACACCGGCCGCCTCCCGGGAAAATCACCCGAAAGGCGGCCAGCCCCCGCCACCCGTCGATCAAACCGGGGCAAAATGCTCGAGGTCGAGTATGTGGCCGATCCGTTCCTCCTGCCAAACGGCCTTGAGCTGCATCCCGTTGTGGACGATCCCGCGCACCTTGTCCAGATCCGCCAAGTCGATTCCGCCCAACAGATGGAGAAAATCCACGTCCGTTCCATCCAGCCGGATCAAGGCGCCGATGAACGGGGGTTCCGTCGGCATCCCGAAATACCGGTAATTGATGTAGCTCCAGGCGGTCAGCTTCCCCGTCTGGGCCACCTCCACCCAAGCGTTTGTATCCACGAAACAGCGCGGGCAGAAACTCCGGGCCGGCACCAGGATCCGACCGCATTTCTCGCACTTCGTCCCGTAAATCTTCTTTTCCCTCATGCCCTCGAAAAACCGCGTCCATACCGGTCCGTAGGACAGTTCGTAAGGAAGCCGAATCTCCGTCTTCAGCGTCTTGTATTCCTTGGCCATCTCAATCTCCTCCCTCGATCTTTTGAACGCTCACAGTTCCGAACCCACGATCATCACGCCATTGAATTGGTCGACACCCCCCATCGCGTGACTCAAGGCCAGTTTTGCACCGGCAATCTGGTGATCCCCCGCGCGTCCCATGACCTGGAGGGCCGCCTCCGCCACCCGGACCAGCCCGGTCGCCCCGATCGGGTTCGTGCACAGCGTCCCCCCGGAGGGGTCGCACGGCAGCTCTCCCGTCCGATCGAACACCCCTTTGAGCACCAGGTCCGGGGACTGCCCCAGGTCGCAGAAGCCGAAACATTCGTAGAAGAGCATCTCCTGGAAGGTGAAGGGGTTGTACACCTCCGCCACGTCCAGTTCCTTCCGGGGATTTTTGATCCCCGCCTGATCGTACGCCTGCTTTGCGGCGCCGACCGCGCTCTGCCAGACGCCCTTGTCCGAATCGCCGAAGAAGTACTCCTCGCCCCGATAGCCCACGCCCTTCACCCATGCGACGGGCCGGCCGAGCTGCTTCGCCTTCTCTTCGGACATGAAGATCACCGCGCAGGCCCCGTCCGAGGTCGGACAGACGTCAAGGAGTCGTACCGGGTAGGTGATGAGCCGCGCGTTCTTAACGTCGTCCATCGTCACATGGATCTTCATGTGGGCATAGGGATTCGCGAACGCCGCCTCGTGATGCTCCACCGAGATATGCGCCGCCGCCTCGCGAATCTTCTCCTGCGGAATGCCGTACCGCTCCGCCCACATCTGAGACTGCATCGAAAAGACGCCCGGCGCCCCCGCGATGAAAAAGCGCTGATAAAACGGTTCGACCACCGTCGTCATGGTCGCCTGCGCGTCCCCCTCGTTCATCTTCTCGTGGCCGACCGCCAGCACGCAATCCGCCATTCCGGACGATATCCAATAATACGCCGTATGGGCAATCGAAACGCCCGTCGATCCACATGTCTCCGTCTTCAGGATCGGCTTGCCGACCGCCTGCATCGCATCCGCAAAGTAAAAATGCGTCAGCGCGATCCCCTCCATCATCGACGGCATCGTCCCCGAGACCACCCCGTCGATGTCCCGCGGACTCAACCCCGTGTCCTCGAAGACCCGAACCACCGCCTCGCGGACCAGATCGGGATAGCTGATCTCCATCCGCTTGCCGTGGTGCGTCTGTCCAACCCCTACGATTCCGACCGCTCTTCCCATCGCTCTTCCCTCCTAACGTCCGATGATCGCAACGGCATGACACTGACCCGCGAAGCCGTGCGTCCCATGCGCCAACGCCGTTTTCACCGACTTCGGAACCTGATGCTCGCCCGCTTCGCCGCGGAGCTGCAACGTCGCCTCGATCAGCCGCTGAAGCCCCCGGGAGACATACGGGTTGTTCGCCAGAACGCCTCCGGACGGATTGATCGGCAGGGACCCGCCGATCTGCGTTGCGCCGCTTTCCAGGAACTTGCCGCCCTCACCGGCGCCGCAGAAACCCAGATCTTCGCTCCACAACAGTTCCTGAAACGCATAGGGCTCGCAAATCTCGGCCACGTCAATGCCTTCCTTCGGATTCTTGATCCCCGCCATGTCGTAGGCACGTTTCGCCGCCCTCGTCAGTTCCCCGCGCAGCAGATCCCGGTCCCCCAGGGTATACGTATCAAGGGAACTTCCGTAGCCCTTGAACCAGACCGGCTTGTCCGTCAGTTTCCTGGCCTTCGCTTCGCCCGCCAGGAGCATCGCGAGCATCCCCTCGGACTTCGGCGCCGCCTGCAGCTCTGTCAGCGGATCCGCCAAGGTGGGGGATCGCAGGATGTCCGACACCGTGTATTTGCCCTTCCGGTGCGCGTAGGGGTTTTTCAGGGCATTGCCCAGGTTTTTCGCCGCCACGGCGGCGCACTGTTCCCGGGTCACCCCGTAGCGCTCCATGTAAAGGTTCATCTGAAGCGCCGCCGCCACCGTCTCCGTCAATCCCACGTCGCGCTGGTAAAAGGGGTCCGCGAACATCAGCGTGCAGGCATCGTTCGGCGGATTCTCGCTTCCCTTGCACAGACTGATCACCAGCGCCGTTTCATATTGGCCCGTCATGATCCGCATCACCGCGTACATGAAGGCAAATAACGATTCTCCGTCCTGACGTGACGCGTTCTTCAAAAACGCCCCCGTCGTATCCCAGTAATACGCGTTCGCACAGGAAATCCCCCCGTGAAAGATGTCGGAGGAGGCCGACACCACCGTGTCGACGTCCTCCCTGCCCAGGCCCGCCTTGTCCAGGCATTCCCGGGCCGCCCGGTAGGCCTGGTCGTAGAAATTATCCTTCGACTCGGCTCCGGGGCTTTGCGCCACCGATACGATTGCGACCCTGTCCCCCATAACCTCACTCCTTTCGTTAAGATTGACGATTTCGTGAAAAAGTTGCGGCGTGTTAAAGACGGCGATCCAAGGCTATTGTGAAACGGTCAGTGACAACGACATAAGCCGGGCGAAAGCCCGATAGGGTATGGTTTCGACGGTATACACGGCCGGCAGGAAGTCAGGCCGCACGATGAAACACCGAGTGGCGCTCTTTATAGCACAAAATGGGCGGGGATTTCAAAAAAATTTCCCCCTTCCCGCCTTTCACGCTTCCTGAATCGTAATGCCCAGTTTCAGAAACGCCTCCGAGGCGCTTGACCATCCCGCGTATGGCACCCACCGGTCGAGCTCGCCGTTCAGGCACCCCGTCCGGAAGTGCACCTCTTCGTGGGGCTGCGTTCCGCCGATCAGCACCCGTTTTTCTTCGAGGCCGCCCAGCAGACGGAAGGGATCCATGACCATCAGGGCGATGTCGTCGTGCTCGAACCGGCCGGCATGTTTTCCCAAGAGGCGGTGCATCTGTTCGCCGAGGCCGTCGATTGGAAACGCGGCGAACGCGTCCGACAGGCGGGAGAGGAAGGAGCGGTTGATGCAGAAGCGAACGAGGTCGTCGAAACCGTCACTGTAGAGGGCCACGCGGGCATTCCGGTCCGTCACGCGGCACTCGATCACGTCAACGATTTCCCGGCTCCGCCCCGCGAAGACCATGTTGCGCCCGGTCTCGAAGAGGACGTCGCCGCTGATGGAATCGATCACCAGCACCCCGCTGTCTCCGCCGTGTGCCACCGTCAGGACGACTTCGTGATCGTCGCCACTGACGGCCACACAGCTGAAGGTCGTTTTGTGCTGATACTTCTGCCCGGCATACACCCGCCGGTTGATCAATTCCTTCCAGTCCGCCGCCGATGCGGGAACGCCGGCCTGCATCAGGGCATCGGACAGCCGGCAGAGGATGTCCCGCGAGGCCCACGGGAACCGCTCCGTCCCGTCCGCCACGGCAAACACCCGGTGGCGGAAATCGAAATAGAGACAGTCGCCGTTCCCGTACCCGCTGCGAACCTTGTCCGTACCGGTAAAGATGCTCCCGCTCAGCGCGTCCTTGAGCCTCAACGTCCGCTTCGCGGCATTGATCTCGATGACGTCAGACGGCGCCATACATCAATCGATGATCCGGAAATACTCGATGTCCCGGGTGTTCCCTTTGCGCTCTTGGGCGTAAACAGGCTCCACCCGGGCGCCGATCTTGACCTTGCTCTCATCCTTGATGTCGATATAGTGCTGCAGCAGGGTGTCGGCCCCGTCAAGCTTGATGAACCCGTACCCGTAGGGAACCGGCTTCTGCTGGCCCGTCTCCGGGTCGATGAAGGCAAAGCGCAGGATGGTGAACGTGCCGATCACGCCCTTCGGACCCACCTCGACCCAGTCGTCCATCTCGACGAAACACTTCCCGCAGACGCCCCGCGGCGGGACGTAGACCTTGCCGCACTTGGGGCACTTCAGACCCATCAGGCGCATGTTGTCGCGGGTTTCCGTGAAAAACTTGCTGCCGTGCATTCCCACCGCATATTTGAACGGCTGCGCCGCATCGCCGGATTCGATAATCAACTGTTCCTTTTCAGCCATGGTCTCACCTCTCAATTCGGTTTTCTCTTGCCGTGAAGGAGCATGTTGGTCCACATGCAGCCCCCGAAACCCGTGCTGACGGCAAACTTGACGTCCGGAACCTGCCGCCCTTCCGCCTTGCCCATGACCTGCATCGCCGCCTCCGCGCAGCGGATGAGGCCGGTCGCGCCGATGGGGTTGCAGGCGATCACGCCCCCGGAGGGGTTGACCGGCAGCTCCCCGCCCATGTCGGTGTTGCCGTCCCACACGAACTGCGGCGCCTCGCCGTGGCCGACGATCCCCATGTCCTCGATCCAGATGAGACCGGCGAAGGAATAGGGCTGATACATCTCGATGACGTCCAGTTCTTTCCGGGGTTCCTTGATCCCCGCCTTTTTGAAGACCTCCTTCGCGCACTGCTCCATGCTGGTGAGCCGGCCCCAGTCGCCGTCCCCCAGGTAGGAATACGTGTTGTGCGCGGAGGTTCCCCAGATCCAGTCCGGAACCGGACAGATCTTCTCGGCGCTGTCCTCGCTCGCCATGATCACCGCGCAGGCGCCGTCGCTCCGGGGGCAGACATCGAGCAGGTGAATGGGATCCGCCAGCATCGGAGAGGCCAGCACGTCTTCCAGCGACACCTCTTTCCGGAGCTGGGCATGCGGGTTGTTCATCGCGTGCTTTCGGTCCCGCACCGAAACCCGGGCGCCGTCCCGGTCGGACGCGCCGAAGCGCGCCATATAGGCCTGCGCCTCGGCGGCCAGACCGGAGATGGCGCCGGCAAACACCTGCCGGTCCCAGATGGGGTCGAAGGCCGTCGTGATGGCGCCGGTGGTATCCGATTCGGAGTTCTTCTCCCAGCCGATGATCAGGACCTTCTCGAACATACCGCTGCCGACCATGTGATAGCCGCCGATGGCCAGGGAGGCCCCCGTCGTCCCGCCGGTGGTGATCTTGATCACCGGCTTCATCACCCCGCCGCAGCCGTCGACGCTCCAGCAGTCCACATAGTTGATCCCCTCGAAATGATCCATGTTCCCGATGAGGATGGCGTCAATATCCTTCATCGTCAGGTCGGCGTCGGCCAGGGCGCGCTGAACCGCCTCGTTGATGAGTTCCTGACCGTTCACATCCGGACGATGGCTCTTGTGGAAGGTCTGCCCCGTTCCTACGATTGCTACTCGCTTCGCCATAGTTCTTCCTCCTACTTTTCCTTGTCCAGAATCCAGACGCAGTGCGACTGACCGCACAGACCGTTCACGCCGTGGGCCAGACCCGTCTTGGCCTTCTTCACCTGGTGCGCCCCGGCGTCGCCCCGCAGTTGCAGGACGATCTCGGCAATCCGGTAAAGTCCCGCGGCAATCACGGGATGACCCGACAGCAGCCCCCCCGACGGATTCACCGGCAACGCGCCGTCCAGGTTGAATTCTCCCGCCTTGAGACGTGCGGCCGCCTTGCCGTAGTCCGCAAGCCCCATCTCTTCGAGCCAGAGCAGTTCCTGGTAGCTGAAGGCATCGTAGAGCTCGACGAGATCGATCTCCTTCCGCGGGTCCTTGATTCCGGCCATGGCGTACGCCTTCTTCGCGGCCTCGGTCAGGGCCTTGCTTCGGGCCAGATCGCGGTCGCCGAAGAAGAAGCTGTCCGTACAAAAGGCGAGTCCCCGGATCCAGATGGGCTTCTGTTTGAACTTCGTGGCTACCGATTCGTGCGCGATGATCACCGCGCAGCACCCGTCCGACACCGGCGAACAGTCGAGCTTGCGCAGTGGGTCCGCGATCATCTCGGAGGCCATCACATCGTCAACGGTGATGTTCATCGGGAGCTGCGCCATCGGATTCTTCAGGGCGTTGCCGTGGTTCTTCACCGAAACCAGGGCCGCATCCTCCGGCTTCACACCCGTACGGTTCATATAGGCGTTCGCCTGCATCGCGCTGGCCGTGATCATGTCCATGCCCAGCACCCGCTCGTAGATGGGGTCGAAGGCCGCATTCGTGATCAGGCTGGAGACGCACTGCGAACCCTTGGAGTGTCCCGTGACCAGGGTGGTCTTGTAGGAACCCGACAGCGCCCGCGCGTTGGCGTAAAAAGCCCCGTACGTCCCGTCGCCCTCCACGCAGGAGACGTTCTTTTCCGCCGCGCCGCTCACATCCCCCACCGCCATCAGGGAAATCGTCCGTCCATCCCAGAAATCGCTGGACGTGGTGACGACGTTGTCGATGTCGGCGATGGTCATTCCCGCATCGCTCAACGCCTTGTTTACGGCCTCCCAGGTCATGTCGGCAAAGGTCTCCCGCCGCTTTTCCGCTTCGATGGTCGTCATTCCGACGCCGATGATTGCTGTTCTGTCCATGATCCCTCCCTACTTGACAGGCTTAAAATGAGAAATATCGCGGATGCCGCCCGTCCGTGACTCAGCAAAAACCGCTTTCACACGCATACCGATCGTCACCGACCCGGGATCGACTTCATCCAGGTAGTGAAGCAAGGCGGTGTCAGCCCCATCCAGTTTGATCAGCCCCCAGATCACGGGGACCTTCTTGTCGCCCGGGATCGCCTCCAGCTGCCGCCGGGACACGCTGTAGGAAACCACCGTCCCCTCGTCCGAGACATCCACCCAGTCCGTGTTCTCCGTGAAACAGGTCGGGCAAACCTTGCGCGGCGGCATAAACACCTTCCCGCACTTGCCGCACCGTGGAGCGATGATCTTTCGCGCGTCCCGCAAACTGATGAAGAACTTGCTGGCCGTATCCCCCGCCCACCAGCTGTAAGGTACGCTGATCTTGCTGTTGTGAACCATCGGTTCAATTCCCTTGAAGATCTCTGACATTCCTCCTGCCTCCTTTCGTCCAAATGGCTTTCACGCCCTTCATCTCCGGACGGCCCCGCTCCTGCGGCGCCAACCGTTTTAACCATGCCGTGCAAACTCCCTGTTTCCCGAACTCACCGCGGAACAAACCATATATTGATTGACAAGTCAATCAAAAAACCTTATGAGGGTCCCACCGACAACAAGGAGGCAAAAGGCATGTCACAGGTTAATCTGGCGCAGATTTTTCGTCACCAGGCACAGAAATACGGTGAGCGTCTGGCGGTCGAAAAACGGCTGCGTAATCAGTGGCAGGGCTGGACTTGGAAAACGTACTACGACACGGCCCGGGCGTTGGGACTCGGCTTGTACCGCCTCGGCGTGCGCCGGGGGGACCGGGTCGGCCTGCTCAGCGAAAACCGCCTGGAGTGGATCGGAGCGGACATGGGCATCATCTGCATCGGGGCCATCACGATCCCGATCTACGTCACCCTGCCGGCCGCGGAGGTGGCTTACATCCTCGGCAATTCCGACGCCAAGGTCTTCATCGCGGAAAACCAGGCCGCCGCCGACAAGGCGCTGAAGATGAACGCCGACCTGCCGGAGCTCCAGAAGATCGTCGTGATCGAAGCCGACGGTTGCGACCTGTCCCATCCGCTCCTGATGAGCTTTTCGGCGCTGCTGGACCTCGGCCGCGGGCTCGCCGCCGAGGAGCCGGACCTGTTTGAAACCCTGGGAGACGCCATTCGCACGGAGGACATGGCCACCTTCGTCTACACCTCCGGAACGACGGGACCGCCGAAAGGGGCCATGATCAGCCACAGGAATATCCTGGCGATCTTCGACGCCCTCGATACGGTCGTTCCCGCCTACGAAACGGACGAAACCGTCCCGTTCCTGCCGCTCTGCCACGTTTTCGAGCGGATCGCCGGCCATTTCTACGGGATGAAGGTCGGCATCACGGCCCACTACGCCCAGAGTTTCGACACCATCGTCGAGGACATCAAAACCAAGCGGCCCACCATCGTTCTGGCCGTCCCAAGGGTCTGCGAGAAAATCTACGCCCGCATCCAGTCCGAGGTGAAGAGCCAGCCCGCCTGGAAACAGGGGATCTTCCGCTGGGCGCAGCGGGTCGGGTCTGAGCTCAGCCTGCTCAAGGAGCAGAAAAAGCCCGTGCCGCCCCTCCTCGATCTCCGCTACCGACTGGCTTACAAAATGGTCTATCAGAAATTGAACGAAGGTCTGGGCGGCCGGGTCCGCTGGATGACCGCCGCCGGCGCCCCCCTGTCCCGGGAGATCGCCGACTTCTTCGTGTCCTCCGGTGTTTTTGTCATCGAGGGATACGGCATGACGGAAACGACGGCACCCGTGAGCCTGAACGTGCTGGGGGATTACCGGTTCGGCACGACTGGCCGGCCCCTGCCCTGCAACCGGGTGAAGATCGCTCCGGATGGCGAGATCCTCGTGAAGGGGGACAACATCATCAGCGGTTACTGGAAAATGCCCGAGCAGACGGCGGCGGCCTTCACCCCGGACGGGTGGCTCATGACGGGCGACATCGGACACCTGGACGGGGACGGGTTTCTCGTCATCACGGACCGGAAGAAGGACCTCATCATCACCGCCGGAGGTAAGAACATCGCCCCCCAGAACATCGAAGGCCTGTTCATGAAGGACCCCCTGTTCGAGAATTTCGTCGTCATCGGCGACCGGAGAAAGTACCTGACCGCCCTGGTCACCCTCAACCTGGAAGAAGCGGCCCGCCTGGCCCGCTCGGCCGGATTGGCCTTCGTCGACGCGCAGGACCTTCCGGAGCGGGAGGATTTCCGGAGCATCGTCGAGAAGCATGTCGCCGAGCGGAATCAGCACCTGGCGAAATACGAGACCATCAAGTACTTCCGGATCGTTCCCCACGCCTTTACCGAACAGACGGGGGAGCTGACCCCTTCCCTCAAGGTGAAGCGCAAGGTGGTGCTGGAAAAGTATCAGGAACTCATCGAAGGGATGTACCCCGCGGACGTGGTCTGATGGGGGCACGTCCCCGCCGCCTCCCGAACCGTTCATCGCATTCCGCGCGCGGGGATCGCAATGGTTGCAGATCGGCTCAGGCGAACTTCCAGGTCGTAGCGGCGGGACCGTCCTGGAGGATGACGCCGTGCTCGGCGAGCCGCTGACGGATGGCGTCGGCCTGGGCCCAGTTTCGGGCCTGTCTCGCTGTCAGGCGCTGCGCGATGAGATCTTCGATTTCGGCCACCTCCAGTCCACGGCGGCCGGTTTCCCGCCGCTGATCCATCGCGAAATAGTCGCGGGGATCCTGGCGGAACAGACCGAGGACGTCTCCGCACCGGTCGAAGGCCTGCCGGACCGCCGCCAGAACGAGGGTCCTCTCCGGGCTCGCCGCCTGGCCCTCGGCGTCCAGATAAGCGTTCACCTGCCGAACTCCGTCGAAGATGTAGCCGATCGCCCGGGCGGTGTTGAGATCGTCGTCCATGGCGCCCGCGAAGCGCTCCTGAAGCCCCGTCGCCTTTTCGTAAAGCCGCCGATGCCCCCCCGTGAGGCGCTCCCCCGCGGTTCCGTCGGCCGCCGGCCCCCCGGACAGCGCCGCCTGGATCTTCCGGCGGGTCTCATAGAAGCGGTCCAGACCGGTTCGGGTCTCGCGGAGGGCCTGGTCGGAGAAATCGACGGGCGACCGGTAGTGGCTCTGCAGGATGAACAGCCGGAGCACCTCCGGCGGGTGGACGGCCAGCATCTCGCGGATGGTCGAAAAGTTCCCCAGGGACTTCGACATCTTTTCCTTGTTCACGCGCACGAAGCCGTTGTGCATCCAGACGCGGGCCAGGGGCCGGCCCGTGGCCCCTTCCGACTGGGCGATCTCGTTTTCATGATGGGGGAAAATGAGGTCCTCCCCGCCGCCGTGGATGTCGAACGTGTCTCCCAGATAACGCTGGCTCATGACGGAACACTCGATATGCCAGCCCGGCCGCCCTTTCCCCCAAGGGCTGTCCCACCCAGGCTCTCCGGGCTTGCTCCCCTTCCAGAGGGCGAAATCCATGGGGTTCGTTTTCTTCTCGTTGACGTCGATCCGCGCCCCGGCCAACATCTCCTCGAGGCCGCGGCCGGAGAGTTTTCCGTACCCGGCAAACCGCTCGACGGCATAGTAGACGTCCCCGGAAACGACGTAGGCCAGGCCCTTCTCCAGGAGCGTCCGGATGAGGGCGATCATGCCGTCGATATGCTCCGTCGCGCGGGGCGTGACCGTCGCGCGCTCGACGCCCAGGGCGGCCATGTCCTCGTCGTGCGCGGCGATGAACGTCTCCGCCACCTCGCCGATGGTCCGGCCCTCGCGTTCGGCGCGGGCAATGATTTTGTCGTCCACGTCGGTGAAGTTCTTCACGTAGGTCACGTCATAGCCCCGGTATCTCAGGAAGCGGGCCAGGACGTCGAAGACGATGGCCGCGCGGGCGTGACCGATATGGCAGAGATCGTACGCCGTGATGCCGCAGACGTAGATCCCGGCCTTCCCCACCTGAAGGGGGGAAAAGTCCTCTTTCCTTCGTGTGAGCGTGTTGTATAAACGCACCGACATCATGGGTTTCCTTTCCGGAAACGGCTTCGATCCCGGCTGGCCCGCACCGGCCGGAGTCAGGGGAACAGGGGGAGCATCTCCAGCCCGGCGGCCTCCTCGAAACCGCACATGAGGTTCATGCTCTGAACGGCCTGACCGGCGGCGCCCTTCACCAGGTTGTCGATGACGGACACGACGATGACCCGGCCCGTTCTTTCGTCGACGGTCACGCCGATGTCGCAGTAATTGGAGCCCCGAACCGCCGCGAGATTAGGAAAGTTCCCCGACCGGCAGATCCGGACGAACCGCTCCCGTTCGTAAAAGGCCTCGTAGAGCGCCTTCACGTCGGCCGTGGACGCGTCCCGGTTCAGTGTCCCGTACAGGGTGCTCAAGATCCCCCGGTTGAGCGGAAGCAGATGCGGCGTGAAGGAAATCCGGATGGCCTCCCCGGCCAGGGCGGTGAGCTCCTGCTCGATCTCCGGCGTATGGCGATGCTGTCCGCCGACTTTGTAGGCCTTGAACCCCCCGTCCACCTCGCAGAACAGGGAGGTCACCACCGGTTCCCGTCCCGCCCCGCTGACGCCCGACTTCGCATCGGCGATGATCGTATCCGTCTTGAGCCATCCCGCCTTGAGCAGGGGGGCGAGCCCCAGAATGATGCTGGTGGGATAGCAGCCCGGGTTGGCCGTCAAAACCGTCCGCCGGATGGCATCCCGGTACAGTTCGGGCAGGCCATAAACGGCGGCGGGCAGCGTGTCCGCCGCCAGGTGCCGTGCATACCACTGCTCGTAGACGGACGCCTCCCGCAGGCGGAAATCGGCGCTCAGGTCGATGACCTTGCAGCCGGCCGCGAGAAACCCCGGGGCGACCGACATGGATACGCCATGCGGAAGGGCGAGAAACACCACCTCCGCGAGTTCGGCGAACGCCGCCGGCGTGGCATCCATGAACACCAGGTCGGTCAAATCCGCAAAGACGGGATAGAGCTCGGCAACCGCCTTCCCCCGATACCGGCGGGACGTGACCGCCGCGACGGTGACCCGGGGGTGCCGCAGAAGTAACCGGAGCAGCTCCTGTCCCGTATACCCGCTGGCCCCATAAATCCCGACCTTCATCATCCTTCGACTCCAAAAAAAAGGGGGCCGAGGCCCCCATGGTTTCTAACGCTTGGAGAATTGGAACCTCTTGCGCGCGCCGGGCTGGCCGTACTTCTTTCTTTCCTTCATCCGCGAATCACGGGTCAGGAAACCCGCCTTCTTGAGCAGGGAACGCATCTCCGGATCGTACTCGATCAGGGCCTTGGCAATCCCGTGCTTGACGGCGCCCGCCTGGCCGGCAACCCCGCCCCCGCAGACATTCACGAAGAAGTCCAGTTTGCCCTTCTGGCCCGTCATCTCGAGCGGCTGCATGATCAGCATCTTGAGGCTGTCCCGCGTGAAGTAGTCGTCGAAATTCCGCTTGTTCACCGTCAGGACGCCGCTGCCTTCCTTCATATACACCCGTGCCACGGATGATTTCCTTCTGCCCGTTGCATAGAACCGTTTGTCCGTCATCGCCTTCTCCAACCCGTTCTCTCCTGTTGCGGGCAGGACGCCCGCACCGTCGCCCCCGCCTACAGAACCACCGTCTGCGGACACTGGGCCTGATGGGGATGGTCATTCCCCTTGTATATCTTGAGCTTCCGCAGCATCTGCCGCCCCAGGGAGTTCTTCGGCAACATCCCGCGCACGGCGGTGTGGAGCACCTTCTCGGGCGCCGTTTCCAGCAATTTCCCGGCCGTCACCTGCTTGATCCCCCCCGGATAGCCGGAATGGCGCGAATAGACCTTGTCGGTCAGTTTCCTGCCCGTCAGGAGGATCTTTTCGCAATTCACGACAATGATGAAATCGCCCGTATCCGTGTGCGGGGTATAAACGGGCTTGTGCTTACCCCGCAGTCGCCGCGCAACCTCGCTCGCCAGCCGGCCCAGCACCTGCCCTTCGGCATCCACCAGATACCACGCCTCCGCGCGTTCTTCCTTCTTCGCCTGATAAGTCTTCATAAAACCACCGAACCTCGAGAATTAGAAAGGGGACGCTACGAAATTTAACGCGGTTTGTCAAGGGAAAACCTGCATGCAAATATGCGTGCCGGCAAGGGGTCAATGGACGCCGGCCTGTCCCAGGCCGTAAAGGGAGAGCAGCAGCGTGACCCGCTGGTCGTCCTCCTTCTTCTCGTACCCGAGGCCGATGCTCCAGCATTGACGGTGGTAGGTCACTTGCACGTAATTCTCCACCTTCACGTTGTCCCGGAGGTTGTTCCGGAGCGTGTAGTCCAAGCGGATCGTCCGCGTCAGATCGGCCTTCACGGCCAGATTGATCTCTTCGAGAATATCCCGCGTATTGTGATAGCCGAGCCCCAAGTTGACCCGGCCGACCCGCGCGTTCAGGTCGTAGTTGGTTCGGGTCCAGGCGTGTTCATGCACGTCATAAAGGTTGCGGACGACCAGGCTGATCTCCGGAATCGGTGCCATGACGAGGTCAAGGGCCAGCACGCCAAAGGGTCGCCGGCCGGGGTCGCCGGGACCGTCCCGATCCCGGCGGGCTTCACGGATGTCGAACTGCTGGGCCAATTTCAGCCGCAAGAGTTCCCGATAGGCGATCTGGTCGTCGTTCCCCCGCACCTTGGCCGTGAGCACATTGGTGATGCCGTAGGAAACGAGATTCTGGGCATTCACGCGGGCCACGTAATCGGGAAGCGCCACCTGGCGTTCCAGCGTGGCATCCGCATAGGCATAGGCGATCTCCGGCTTGATCGTGTGCTGGAGCCGCTCCAAGGACTTTCCGGGACGATCGAAGACCCGGGAAAGCTCCGTATTCAGAGAAAAGCCGGCGTGAAAAACCTCCCGGTCGCCGTGCCGGTCTCCCCGTGCCACCCCGTCGTCGTCCCGATCCCACAGGGTGGCCCGCACACCGACCTCCGGCGTGAACTGGGCATATCGGCCCAGCTTTATCGGCAGCGTGAAGACGGGCGCAACGTCGTACAAATGCCCCCGCTGCCCCTCCCCCCGGTACAGATAATCGTACGTGGCCTTGAGGCCGTAGTAGACCGGCTGACCGAAAAGGGGAAGCGTCGCCCGGTTCAGGATGATCTCGGGGTACCGCTGGAGGGTGACGTCGTTGGAGGGAACCGTGAAATCATCGGTGTAACGCGCCAGCGCCGTCAGATTGTAGCGGGACCAATCCTTGACCAGCCGCACGGTCGAATCGAGGGAGCGGAGCGACGCGTCACCGTCGAAGGAAACCTTCTCGAAGCGTTCCCGCCCCCCCCGGTCGCGATGGTCCCGGTAGTAGTTGCGGTCATCGAAATCCTTGAAATACCAGGCGTCAGACACCCGGGCGATATCCGCCCTCAGATAAAATCCCTCGGTAAAAACGGTCTCGTGGTTGAGGAAGAGCGACCAGCGCAACCGGTCGGACCGCCAGTCCCGGCTGACGGGGCCCGATGTCTCCGTCACGCGCTTCCGATCGTTGAGAAGATCCCCGTAGAGGACGCCGGACGAACGCTCCCCGGCGAAATACCGGAATTCGGTCCCCTCCTTGAAGCCCCGTTTGTCCATGTAGCGCGAATAGAAGGTGGCGTCGAGCGACCGGGAGATGGCCCAGTAAAAGGGGACTTCGGCATCCCAGCCGTGATCGTCGGAGTGGGCCAGATAGGGCAGGAGAAACCCCGACTGGCGGGTCGTCTTCGCCGGAAAGATGAAATACGGGGCATAGAGGACCGGAATGTTCCGGATCAGGAGTTTCCCGTGTTTCATGGTCCCGTAACCGTCGACCGTGACGTTTATTTCCCGGCTGGTCAGCCGCCAGTCCGGCCGGGGCCCGTCGCAGGTCGTCGCCTCGGCCCCCTCGACCCGATAGGTCGCTTCGGCCGTCTTGGCAATCTTGTCCCCCCGCAGATAGAAATGGTTCTGGGCGACGAATACCTTGCCGGCGTGAACAACCCCGGTCTTGTCCGTCAGATGGAAGGTCATCCGGTCGCCTTCGAGGACATCCCGCCCGGACGTCAGGCGGACGTTACCCTCGGCATGGGCCGTGTCGGTCCGGTGGTCGAGCAGGACCGACTGTGCAGTCAGGCGGCCGCCGCTGTAAATGATGACGACATTGCCTTGGGCGTGATAGGTATCGGTGTCCCGATCGTAGGACAGGCTGTCCGCCTCAATGTCGACCGGTCCCTCCCGCGGGGCCAGTTCCATCGCCAGGCCTTGCCCCCCCATGCCGTTCAAAACGAACGATAAAAGGGCCATGAGGACAAAGCGGATGGTTTTCCCCGTGATGCCGTACATGCTTGGATCGTGGCCTTTCCAAACCGGGTGAGGGTGAGCCTGCCTGTTAGCACACCGGAGGAGATTTTTCAAAGGGAGACCCGCCCGAAGCAGGCTTTTATTTCTCCGATCAGATAGAGGGAGCCGGCGACGCAAACGAGGTCGCGCGGACCGGCGATCAGCAGCGCCCTCCGCAGGGCCTCCCGGGGTTCTTCGACCGCCTCCACACGGGAATGCCACCGCGCGGCCGCCGCGGCCAGGTGCGCAGCCGGAAGGCCCCGTTCATTACGGGGCCGGGTCGCGATGATCGTGGCGTCGAGGGACGCCGCCTGTCGGATCATCCGGGCATAATCCTTATCCTTGAGGACTCCCAGGATCAGGATCAGGCGCGCATAGGAGAACTCCGTCCGGAGCGACCGGACCAGTGCGGCCATGCCGGCGGGATTGTGGGCCCCGTCGACGACGACGCGGGGGCGCTCCCGCAGGGTTTCGAGCCGGCCCTCCCAGCGGACGTTCAGCAGGCCTCGTCGGATCGCCGCTTCGTCCAGAGGCACCCCCCGCTCGGAGAGGATTTCGGCCGCGCCGACCGCCAAGGCGGCATTGGCCTGCTGGTGCCGACCGGCAAGGGCCAGGTGCAGATGGCGCAAGACCGTCTTGACGCCGAAATAGCTGAACGACCCGTCGTCATGACGCCGGATGCGGATCTCCCCGCCCAGCCGGAGCAGACGAACCCGGCGCCGCCGGCAGGTCTCCGCCAAGGTGTCCCGGACCGCCGCCTGCGTTGCCGCCGTCAGACAAACCCCGCCGGTCTTGACGATCCCCGCCTTCTCCCGGGCAATGTCGCGCAGGGACCGGCCCAGATAATCCCGGTGCTCCAGGGAGATGTTCGATATGATGCTGACCGCCGGCCTCACGACATTGGTGGCATCCAGACGCCCTCCCATCCCCACTTCCAGAACGGCCCAAGGAACGGCTTCACGGGCAAAATGGGTGAAGGCCAGGGCCGTCAGAAATTCGAAATAGGTCACCTCTTCGGTCAGGGCCGCCCGCACCTCCCGGATCAGGGTCCGGGCCTGCGCCCGGGAGATGGGCCGGCCGCCGACCCGGATCCGCTCGCGGAAATCGATCAGATGGGGCGACGTGTACAGACCGGCCCGGACGCCGCCCTGCTTCAGAATCTCCGCGAGCATCGCCGATACCGACCCCTTTCCGTTCGTCCCCGCCACCAGAACGGTCCTGTACCGTTCCTGGGGATCGCCCAGACGGGCGAGCAGCCGTTTGATCGGCCCCAGCCCAAACCGGATCTGCGCCGGACCGAAGGACGGGGGAAAAGTCGGGGGGGGGAGAGACGTCATGGGCATGCCCGGTGGCCGGAGGCCTCAGCAGGGATCGATCCGGATACGCTGACCGTCCTTCAGAAAATGGATCCGGTGGTTCCCGATCACCGCGATCTGTTCGCGGATGACGTCGTGGCAGTCCCACTTCATGTGGTAGAGGTAGACTTCGGGGTGGGGATGGCAAAGCTTTTTCAGTTCTTCCTTAAGCAGGGCGGGCGTGAGATGACCCGTCTGCGACGCCATCTCCTTCATGCCGTCCGGCAGGGAGGTTTCGATGAAGATGGCCCGGAGATCGTCCACACCGTTCGCCCGCTCCCAGAGGGGTTCCGTGACGCCCGTATCTCCGAAAAAGATGACCGTGCCCTCCGCCGAGCGAACGACATATCCCACCGTTTCGACCGTGTGGTCGACCTTGATCGCCTCGATCTGGAGGTCTCCCACCCATTCCGTTTTACCGGGCACCAGGGCCTTGAACCTAATGACCGGTTTCTCCCGGCTGGGGAGGATGCTGAAGTCGGGCCAGATGACGCCGTTGAAGACGTGCGCGTGGATCATCTGCAGGACGAAGGGCGTGCTTCGAACCGTCAGGGGCTTGTGCCGCTCCCCGTAACAGAGGTTGTCCGCTAGGAAGGCGATATCGCGAATGTGATCGAGGTGCGCGTGGGTCACGAGGACCTGATCGATGCGCCGCTGTTCTTCGATGTTCAAGACGTTCGCGACGGCGCCGGCGTCGATCAGCAGGTGGCCGTTCAGAAGAAAACTCGTCGTATTCAGGCCCGGAAGCTGCGATCCATGGCAACCCAAGACTCTGATATCCATGCTGTTCCTTCGATATCTCCCGAGACGGCGGCAACGCCCCTGGGAGCGTGGGCACGTGGAGCATCCCGGCGGCTTGGGGCAGATCGTTCAGGCGGGCGCTCAGTCCGGAATCACCCTGAAGACCTCGTCCCCGGGACGGACGCGATCACCGATCTTCACCCCGATGAAATCACCCGTCACGGCCGTATCGATCTTCTGGTTGTTGACTTCCATGGAATCGATGGTATGCGTCAGATCGGTCGTATGCCCCGTAAACTTGACCGTATCGCCCACCTTCAACTCGCCGCCCGTTACCTTGACGGCGGCAACACTGGGCTTTGCGAAAAACTTCACCACTTCTCCGATCTTGACCTCTGCCATGACGACACCTCCTTCAGCGACTTGATAACCATCGGCAAAGACGGCAGATTCTCCCGTTCCGGAGCAGCGTCCGGGTTGCGACGGGAGCCCTGAAACCGGGGGAATTATAATCGTTTCACTGGAAAATACAAGGGAAAAGAGACCCTTCCCGCGGCGCGCATAACAAAAAAGGCAGGGGGTGAGCCTGCCTTTTTCCTGCGGAACGCACCGGCGTTCTACTTCTTGGCCGCCGTCTTTTTCTTTGGTTTATCCACCGTCACCGCCGGGATGAATTCGATCACGGACACCGGGGCATTGTCCCCGTGGCGGTAGCCCATTTTCACGATCCGTGTATAACCGCCCGGACGCTCCCGAAAGCGGGGGGACAACTCATCGAACAGCTTGATCACCATGGCCCGGTCCCGGATGAAGGAGAGCGCCTGCCGTCTGGCATGGAGGTCGCCACGCTTTCCCAGAGTCACCATGCGATCCGCCAGACTCTTCAAAACCTTGGCCTTGGCGTCGGTGGTCGTAATCTTTTCCGTGCGGATCAGGGAGGTCACCATGTTGCGCAGCATGGCCTGACGATGGCTGCTCGACCTTCCCAGTTTCTTGCCAAACTTCCCGTGACGCATACCCGATCTCCTTCTCTCCCGACGCGCCGCCTAATCGGCCTGCGAACCGTTTTCACTCCCCTTCTTTTCCATCTCGTTCCACGGGGGAAAGTCGAGCTTCATGCCGAACCCCAGCCCCATCTCCGCGAGAATTTCCTTGATTTCATTAAGCGATTTTCGCCCGAAATTCTTTGTCTTGAGCATTTCCGCTTCCGTTTTCTGCACGAGTTCACCGATCAGATTGATCCCGGCGTTCTTCAGGCAGTTGGCGGAGCGTACGGACAGCTCCATGTCGTCGACGTTCCGCAGGAGGTGTTCGTTGATACCCTCGACCTCCCCCGTTTCGACCGCTTCTCCCTGCTCTTCCAGTTCCTCGAAGTTGATGAAGACGTCAAGCTGCTCCTTGAGGATCTTCGACGCATACGCCACGGCGTCCTCCGGCAGGACGCTTCCATCCGTCCAGACTTCCAGCACCAGTTTGTCGTAGTCGGCCACCTGGCCCACGCGGGCATAGGTCACGGTGTAGTTGACCTTCCGGATGGGCGAAAACGTGGCGTCGATATTGATGGTCCCCTCCGGCTGCTCCAGATCCTTTTCCTTCTGCGCCGGAACGTACCCCTTGCCATTTTGCACAACGAGCTCCGCGTGGAAGGCGCCCTTTCCGAAAAGGGTGGCGATGTGATGCTCCGGATTCAGGACGTCTACGGTGGCGTCGGCGATGATGTCGGCGGCGGTGATCGCCCCCTCCTTTTTGGTGTCGATCCGGACCGTCCGCGGTCCGTCACCGTGCAGCTTCAGCCGGATGCCCTTCAGGTTGAGGATGATGTCGGTCACATCTTCCTTGACGCCGGGAATGGTGGAAAATTCATGAAGGACCCCGTCGAACCGCACGGACACAATGGCCGCCCCCTGGATGGACGACAGCAGGACCCTCCTCAGGGCATTCCCCAGGGTGATCCCGTACCCCCGCTCGAGAGGCTGACAGGTGAACTCGCCATAGAACGGGGTATGGGTGCCCTCATCGATCTCGATTCGCTTCGGTCGGATCAAACTGCGCCAGTTTTTCTGCATGGTCTTTCTTCTCCCGTTCCCCTGATCGTCCGTCGTAACGTGATCGCGCTATTTCGAATAAAGCTCCACGACCAGCTGTTCCTGGACCGGCATGGTCAAATCCTCACGGCCCGGCATGGTCTTCACGACCGCCCGGAAGTTCGTCCGATCCAATTCAAGCCACTGCGGTACGCCTCGCCGGGCAACGGTTTCCATCGCTTCGGCGATCCGCTGGACGTTACGGCTGCCTTCCCGCACCTGAACCTCGTCCCCCACCTTGACCTGATAGGAGGGGATGTTCACCGGCTTGCCGCTGACCAGAAAGTGATTGTGCCGGACCAGTTGTCTCGCCTCGGCACGGGAATTAGCGAAGCCCATGCGGAACACCATGTTGTCCAAGCGCCTTTCGAGACCGACCAAGAGGTTCGTTCCGGTGATGCCCTTCTGCCGATCGGCCCGATCGAAGTAGCCGCGGAACTGCCGCTCGAGCAGTCCGTACATCCGCCGCAGCTTCTGCTTCTCCCTGAGCTGGACGCCATAATCGGAAAATTTTCGTCGCATTTGGCCATGCTCGCCCGGCGCATATCCCCGCCGCTCAAACGCGCACTTCTCGCTGTAGCACCGGTCCCCCTTGAGGAACAGCTTCAGCCCTTCTCTTCGGCATAATCTGCATGCGGATTCTCGATACCTTGCCAAAAAAGCCTCCCTGCTTCCTGAATGTCTCGTTACGTCCCGTCGAGGGGAGCGCCCCCCGGCGTTTCCTTGTCGCTTTTCGCCCCCGGCCCCTTACACGCGCCGGCGTTTGGGCGGCCGGCAACCGTTATGTGGGATCGGTGTCACGTCCCGGATGAGAGTGATGTTGAGACCCGCCAGTTGCAACGACCGCAACGCGGACTCCCGGCCGGAACCGGGCCCCTTGACATACACCTGGACGCTCCGGAGACCGTGTTCCTTCGCCTTCTTCACGGCATCCTCCGCCGCCATCTGCGCCGCAAAGGGGGTGCTCTTCCGGGACCCCTTGAACCCCTGCATCCCTGAGGACGCCCAGGCAATGACATTACCGCTCAGATCCGTGATCGTGACGATCGTGTTGTTGAAGGTGGACTGAATGTGGGCCACGCCCTCGGCAATGTTCTTCTTTTCCTTTTTCTTTCCCGTCTTCCTGACCGCCTTTGCCATGTTTCCTCCGGCTTGCTATTTCTTCTTACCCGCGATGCTTCTGCGGGGCCCTTTTCTCGTCCGGCCGTTGGTATGGGTCCTCTGCCCCCGGACGGGCAGCCCCTTGCGGTGCCGCAGACCCCGATAGGTTCCGATGTCCATCAGGCGCTTGATGGACATGGATACTTCGCGCCGGAGATCACCCTCGACCTTCTGCTCCCGGTCGATGACATTCCGGATCGCGTTGATCTCCATATCGGCCAGTTCGTCGGTCTTGGTGCTTTCGCTTACGCCGGCCTTGGCTAAAATCTGCTTCGCCCGCGATCGCCCGATCCCGTAAATATAGGTCAGGGCAATCTCCATGCGCTTGTTCTTGGGTAAATCGACACCTGCAATTCTGGCCACCTGATAACCTCCTTATGGATCCCGGGCATCTATCCCTGGCGCTGCTTGTGTTTCGGATTCTCGCAGATCACCCGTAAAACGCCTCGCCGCTTGATGATTTTGCACTTGTCACAGATTTTCTTGACGGAAGATCGTACTTTCACTGCCAACACTCCTTCGCTTCTCCGGCCGAAGCGACCGCCGCGGTTCTTCCGCCCGGTCGCCCGCCGCTGATTCCGGACGGCTACTTCGTCCGGTACGTAATCCGGCCCCGCGTGAGGTCATAGGGGGAAAGCTCCACCGTAACCTTGTCTCCGGGCAGAATCTTGATGAAGTGCATCCGCATCTTCCCGGAGATATGGGCCAGTACGCGATGACCGTTTTCGAGCTCGACGCGGAACATCGCATTGGGCAACGGCTCAATGACCCTCCCTTCGACCTCGATCGGTTCTTCCTTCGCCATGGTTTTCGGTCTCCCTCTCCCGCGCATCCCCGTGTTAGCCGGACGCCGGTCCTTCCGTCACGGTCCCGCCCCCTCAGCGCAGCAGGCTCAGGATCTCCGGCCCCCGATCCGTAATCGCGACCGAATGTTCAAAATGCGCCGACAACTTTCCGTCCGCCGTCACCACCGTCCATCCGTCTTCCAAGACCTGGACACGATAGGTCCCGAGATTGACCATCGGTTCGATGGCGAGGACCATGCCTGCTTTCAGCGCCACCCCGCGGCCCTTGACACCGTAATTCGGAATCTGAGGGTCCTCGTGGAGCTCCCGGCCGATCCCGTGTCCGACATAATCCCGGACGACGGAGCAGCCGGCCGCCTCGACACACGCCTGGACGGCGGCGGAGATGTCTCCCAAGCGGTTTCCCGCCCTGGCCTCCCTGATCCCCTCGTAGAGCCCGGCTTCAGTCACGTCCATCAAGCGACGGGCCTCCCGCGAAACCTGCCCGATCGCGACCGTGATGGCGGCATCGCCGAAATACCCCTGATAATCGACGCCAAAATCCAGGCTGACGAGATCGCCGTCCTTCAGAACACGGCCGTCGGAGGGCATCCCATGCACGACCTCCTGGTTGACCGACGCACAGAGGGAATAGGGATAACCCCGATACCCCTTGAACGCGGGTCGCGCGCCCCGGCGATGCGTGAGCGATTCCGAGAGGCGATCCAAGTCGCCCGTCGTCACGCCGGGCTTGGCGTGCGCCTTCAATTCCGCAAGGATTTCAGCCACGATCCGGTTGCTCTTCCGGATCTTCTCGATTTCCTCCGGTGATTTCAGGATGACCATGTCATTTTATCTGCCGGACGGCACGCCTCCCGTCAGCGCCTTCTGGCAATGCGTCCTTTCTTCATGAAGCCTTCGTACTGCCGGGTGAGCAGATGGGTTTCAATCTGACCGGCCGTATCCAGGGCAACACCCACGACGATCAGGAGGGCCGTCCCGCCGAAGTAAAACGGGACGTTGAAATAACTGATCAGGATGCTGGGCAGAACGCAGACCGCTGAAACGTAGATTGCTCCGCTGAAGGTCAGCCGGGTCAACACGTCGTCGATGTACTCCGCCGTCTTTTTCCCCGGCCGTATCCCCGGAACGTATCCGCCGTACTTCTTCATGTTGTCTGCCACGTCCACCGGATTGAAGGTGACCGCCGTATAGAAGTAGCAAAAGAACACGATGAACGCGACATAGAGCAGCTCATAGCCCCACCGCCCCGGCACCATCATATCGGCGACGGTCTTCATCCAGGGATGGGGGATGAAATTGGCGATCGTCGCCGGAAACATGATGATCGAGGAGGCGAAGATCGGCGGGATCACTCCGGCTGTATTCACCTTGAGGGGCAGATGCGTCGACTGCCCGCCGTAGACCTTCCGGCCCACCACCCGCTTGGCATACTGAACCGGGATCCGGCGCTGGCCGCTCTCCACGAAGACGATGACCCCCACCACCGCGACCATCATGAGGATCAGCAGGATAATGAAGAAGAACCCCATCTCGCCCGAAGAAAGAAGGCGAAACGTGTTCAGAATCGCTTCCGGTCCGCGGCAGACGATCCCGGCAAAGATGATCAGGGAAATGCCGTTGCCGATCCCTTTCTCGGTGATGGTCTCGCCCAGCCACATGATGAAGGCCGTACCGGCCGTGAGGGTGATCACCGTCATGAGCCGGAAGGACCAGCCGGCGGTGATCACGATGGAAGCCCCCGTCGGACCGGCCATGTTCTCGAGGCCGATGGCGATCCCGAACCCCTGGATAATGCTGAGCAGAACCGTCCCGTAGCGCGTGTACTGGGTGATCTTGCGTCTCCCCGCCTCGCCTTCCTTCGAGAGCCGCTCCAGGTGGGGAACAGCCACCGTCAGCAGCTGCAAAATGATGGAGGCGCTGATGTAGGGCATGATCCCCAGGGCAAAAACGGAGAGGTTGCTCAGCGCGCCGCCGGCAAACATGTCAAAGAGCCCCAGCAGGGATCCCTTGGCCTGCTCGAAAAAGGCGCCCAGGGCCACGGTGTCGATCCCGGGCGTGGGGATATGAGCGCCGATCCTGTACACGGTCAGCAAAACGAACGTGAAGAGAATCCGTTTTTGCAGCTCCGGGATCTTCTGGATGTTCTTTAAACCGTCTAACAACTCATGCCACCTCGACAACGGAGCCGCCGGCGGCCTCGATCTTGGCCTTTGCGCCCTGGCTGACCTGATCCACCTTCAGGGTCAGGGGACCGGTCAACTCACCCTTGCCCAGGATTTTCACGCCGTCGTTCTTTTTTCGGATCAATCCACAGGCCACCAGCATATCCTTGTCGATGACGGAACCGGCGGGAAAGCGCTTGAGCTGATCGAGATTCAGGGTCGCCAAGACCCGACGAAACGGATTCTTGAAGCCCCGCTTCGGCAGGCGGCGCGCCATGGGCATCTGCCCGCCTTCGAACGCCGGCTTCGTCTTGCCGCCGGAACGGGCATTCTGTCCTTTGGCGCCTTTACAGGCGGTCCCGCCGTGTCCGGAGCCGTCACCCCGCCCGACGCGCTTTCTCTTCTTTCGAGACCCCTCTGGGGGTTTCAGTTGACTTAAATTCATCCCTGTGCGCCTCCTTCGAGGTCCTCAACCGCCACGAGGTGAATGACCTTCTGGACCATGCCGCGGATGGCCGACGTATCCTCGAGCACGACGGACCGGTTCATTCGTCCGAGCCCCAGGCCGCGCAGGACTTGCCGCTGCTTCGTCGGCCGGCCGATCATACTTTTTACGAGCGTTATCTTCAGTTTTTTTGCCACAACCGACCCCTCACTTCCCTACGCTTCCCCGAAACTCTTCCCCCGCAACTGGAAAATGGTTGCGGGATCCTTCAGTTGGACCAGCCCATCCAGCGTGGCCTTGACCAAGTTATGGGGGTTGTGGGAGCCGAGGCACTTGGTCAGGATGTTGTGTATCCCCGCCACCTCGAGAACGGCCCGGACGGCACCGCCCGCGATCAGCCCGGTCCCCTCCGAGGCCGGCTTGAGCAGAACCCGGCCGGCGCCGTAGCGCCCCACCACTTCGTAGGGGATGGTCCGCTCTCGGATGGACACCTTCACCATATTCTTCTTTGCCTGCTCCATGCCCTTACGAATGGCCTCGGGAACTTCATGAGCCTTTCCCAGACCCGCACCCACGGAGCCCTGTCCGTCACCTACGACGACGACGGCGCTGAAACGAAATCGTCTCCCCCCCTTGACCACCTTCGCCGTGCGGTTAATCGCGATGACCCTGTCCAGCAGTTCCTGTTCTTCCATGTCTCGTCCCGTCACCATTCCTGTGAGATATTGCGCGCGCCGCACATCAGAATTTCAGGCCCGCTTCCCGGGCCGCGTCCGCCAGCGCCTTCACGCGGCCGTGGTAGAGATACCGCCCGCGATCAAAAACCACCTGCTCGACCCCGGCGGCTTTCAGCCGCTCGGAAACCAGCTTGCCTACCTCGCGGGCCGCTTCGCTCTTCTTCATCCGCTCCAAACGCTCTTTCAGCTCCGGGCTCAGGGTGGACGCGGCGGCCAGCGTTTGGCCGACGTCGTCGGCCACGGCCTGGACATAGATATGCCGGGTGCTCCGGAACACGGACAGCCTCGGAACGGCCCGGGTGCCCTTGATCTGCGACCTCACCCTCGCCTCACGTTTCGCCCTGATCTTTTCAATCTTCTTTGTTGCCAATGTTCTACCTCATGATCCAGCGCATCCGGGCAGCCCCGCCCGCCGTTTCTTGATTCCCTTAGGCACCCACGGATTTCCCCACCTTGCGGCGGACGTACTCGCCGGCGTACTTGATGCCCTTACCCTTGTACGGTTCCGGTTTCCGGATACCGCGGATCTCCGCCGCCACCCGGCCGACCTGCTCTCGATCGATTCCGGAGACCGAGATGTTGACCTGCTTTTCCACGCTGACCTTGACGCCCGGCGGCACCTGATAGGTTATGGGGCCGGAGAAACCGACCAGAAGCTTGAGGGCATCCCCGGCCATCTCCGCGCGGTAGCCAACGCCGACAACCTCCAGATTCTTGACAAAGCCCGTGCTGACGCCGGTTACCATGTTGGCGATCAGCGTGCGGGTCAGTCCCTGATAGGCGTCACCCGTCCGGGTATCCTCGAGCTTCGTGACCGTGATTGTCCGGTCGTCGATCCCCACCTGGATCCCCGCGGGCAGGGTTCTTGACAGCGCTCCCTTCGGCCCCTCGACCGTGATCCGCTCCTGATCCCAGCGCACCTGGACGCGCTCAGGAATTTCGATTGCTTTCTTTCCGATTCTCGACATGGTTCATCTCCCGTCGGGTGGCCCTGCTACCAGACTTTGCACAGGATCTCGCCCCCGACATTCAGCTCGCGGGCCTCCTGATCCGTCACGATTCCCCGGGATGTGGAAAGAATGGAGATTCCGTAACCGTTCAGAACCTTGGGTATCTCTCCGCTTCCCACATAGATCCTTCGGCCCGGCTTGCTGACCCGTTGAATGTCCGTCATGACGGTCCGTTTGGCATCCACGTACTTGAGGAATATTCTCAGCACTTGGCGGCCCTGGGCGTTCTTCTTGACATCGTAGCCGCTGATATACCCGGACTTCTTCAGAACCTTGGCGACGCTCAGGTTCATCCGGGAAAGCGCCACATCGGTGCTTTTGAAATGGGCGCGATTGGCATTTCGGATTCTTGTAAGCATGTCCGCAATCGGATCCGTCATCCCCATAACTGACTCCTTAATTCCCTGCTGACTACCAGCTCGATTTGATCACACCGGGTATCTCGCCTTTCGAGGCGAGGTTTCTCAAGCATATTCTGCACATATCGAATTTCCGGTAATACGCGCGCGGCCGACCGCAGACGGCGCACCGGTTGTAAGCACGTACGGAAAACTTCGGTTTTCTTGCTGCCTTTGCAATCAAGGATTTCTTCGCCACACCCATCTCCTCCGGATTTCGTGTTCCTCTCGTTCCGCTTGACGTCCTAACTTCGGAAGGGTATCCCCATGAGCTTCAGAAGCAGTCGCGCCTCTTCGTCTGTTTTGGCGGTCGTGACAATGGCGATGTTCATACCCTTGACCTTATCAATCTTGTCGTAGTCGATCTCCGGGAAGATGATCTGCTCCCTCAGGCCCAGGGAAAAGTTTCCGCGCCCATCGAAGGATTTCAGTGAAATCCCCCGAAAGTCCCTGATCCGGGGAAGGGCCACGTTCGCCAAGCGGTCGAAGAACTCATACATGCGCTCCCGCCGCAGGGTAACGCGACAGCCGATGGACATTCCCTGGCGAAGCTTGAAGGTGGCGATGGACTTCCTCGCCTTGGTGATGACCGGCTTCTGGCCGCAGATCGCCGCCATTTCCTGGGCCGCACTCTCCAGGATCTTCACGTTCTGGATGGCCTCGCCCAGCCCCATGTTGATGACGATCTTTTCCAGTTTCGGAACCTGCATCCGGTTCTGGTACTTAAACGCCTCGATCAGGGCGGGAACGACCTCTTTTTCGTAGTAACTCTTCAATCTCGCTGCCATGATTCCATTATCCTAAGCGTCCAAAATCTCTTGGCACTTCCCGCAGACGCGGACCTTCTTGCCATCGTCCAGGAGCCGATACCCGACCCGCACCGTCCCGTCGCATTTGTTGCAGACGAACATCACATTGGAAAGGTGGATCGAGCCCTCCTTTTCCACGATGCCCCCTTTGCCCTTCGCATCGGGCCGCTGGTGCCGTTTGAGCATGTTGACCTTCTCGACGATCACCCGCTCTCTGTCCCCTACGATCTTCAGGATCTTGCCGGTTTTCCCTTTTTCCTTCCCAGCGATCACCTTGACCGTGTCGCCCTTTTTCAACCTGATGTCCTGCATCTTTCTTCCTCGCCTTTAGAGCACCTCGGGTGCCAGAGAGATGATCTTCATGAACTGTTTGGCCCGTAGTTCCCGTGCGACCGGGCCGAAGATTCGGGTCCCGACGGGCTCCAACTGATTGGTAATCAGGACGGCCGAATTGTCATCGAACTTGAGATAGGATCCGTCCGGTCGCCGAACCTCTTTCACCGTCCGGACGATCACGGCCTTCATGACGTCCCCCTTCTTGACCTTGGAATTGGGGAGCGCCTCCTTCACCGAAACCACGATGACGTCTCCCAGGCTGGCATAGCGCCGCTTCGATCCGCCCAAAACCTTGATACAGGCGACCTTCTTGGCCCCTGAATTATCCGCCACATTCAAGACGGTCTGCATCTGAATCATGACTACACCCCGCTGAAACTCCCCGCTCAATCCGCACCAGGCAGGAAGGTCCCCCGCCTGCCTGGCCTTCTTTGAAGGCAAACGCCGCGCCTACTTCGCCCGTTCCAGGACTTCCGTCATTCGCCACCGCTTTTCGCGACTCAACGGCCGACACTCCACGATCAGCACCCGGTCACCGACCGCACACTGGTTGGTCTCATCGTGGGCCTTGTACTTTTCGTACCGTTTGATGTATTTTTGAAAAACCGGGTGCTTGACAATCCTCTCGGCACGGACGACGATGGTTTTGTCCATCCTGTTGCTCAAGACCACCCCCTGGATGGTTTTTCTGTTCCCCCGCTCGCTCATGCCTTTTGCTCCTCCTTCACCCTCATGATGGTCTTGACACGGGCGATGTCGCGCCGCACCCGCCGCATCTGGGCGGGGGATTCGAGCTGACCGGAGGCATGCCGCAGGCGAAGCTTGAAGAGCTCCTCTCCCAACTCGCGATCCCGCTGCTGCAGTTCAGCCCAACTCAGGTCCCGGATCTCCTTAATCTTCATCAGACAACTCCCTGGCCAGAAACTTCGTCACAATCGGCAGCTTATGCGCGGCAAGGCGGAAGGCTTCACGGGCAACGGCCCGGTCCACCCCCTCCATTTCGTAAAGGACCATGCCCGGCCGGATGACGGCCACCCACTCTTCCGGGGCGCCCTTCCCTTTGCCCATACGCGTTTCCGCCGGCTTCTTGGTCACGGATTTGTGCGGGAAAATGCGGATCCAGATCTTGCCACCCCGCTTGACATGACGGGTCATCGCGACACGCGCCGCCTCGATCTGTCTTGCGGTGATCCACCCACACTCCATCGCCTGGAGGCCGTACTCGCCAAAGGTCACCTTGGCGCCCTTGGTGGATTTGCCCCCCATGCGTCCCCGCTGTAATTTCCTGTATTTCACCCGTTTCGGCATTAACATCGTCAGCTACTCCTGTTCTCCTCCCCCGAATCTCTCCGCCCACCGGGGCGGGAGGCACGCGGGCCTATTCCTTGCTCCGCTTTCCGGGCAACACCTCGCCGTGGAACAGCAGCACCTTGACGCCGATCGCGCCATACGCGGTCCGGGCTTCGGCAAAACCGTAGTCGATATCCGCCCGGAGGGTGTGAAGCGGAACGCGCCCTTCACGGTACCACTCGGAGCGGGCCATCTCCGCCCCGCCAAGCCGCCCGGCGCAACTGATCCGGATCCCCTTGGCGCCGAACTTCAGGGCCGAGGTCACGCACTTCTTCATCGCCCGCCGAAACGCGACGCGGCGCTCGAGTTGGCTGGCGACGTTCTCCGCCACCAGTTGGGCATCCACCTCGGGTTTTCGGACCTCAAGAATATTGATGATCACCTCGCTGCGGGTGATCCCCTCGAGATCCTTCTTGAGCTTTTCAATCTCGGCGCCTTTCTTGCCGATGATCACCCCCGGCCGAGCGGCGTAGATGTTGATCTTCGCCTTTTGGGCGGCACGCTCGATTTCGATCTTGGAGATGCCGGCATGATAGAGTTTCTCTTTCAGAAACTTCTTGACCTTCAAGTCTTCGTGGAGGAGTTCGGCGTAGTTCTTCTCCGAAAACCATTGAGACCCCCATGTCTTGATGCCCCCTAGCCTGAACCCGATGGGGTTGACCTTCTGACCCAACCTGACACCTCCTCAACGATCAACGTTCATCCAAGATAACGGTAATGTGACTCATCCGCTTGCGTATGCTGGCCGCCCTTCCCTGGGCCCGCGCCCGCCACCGCTTCAGCGACGGCCCCTGATCGACATAGACGGCCTTCACGAAAAGAATCTTCTCGTCGATGTTCGGGTTCTGCGTCGCGTTCGCCAGAGCCGATTTCAAGACCTTCTTGACCATCCCCGCGGCACGCTTGCGGGTGAACGCCAAGATGGTCGCCGCCTCCTCGACGGGTTTCCCCCGGACCAGATCCACCACCACCCGAACCTTCTGTGGTGAGATGCGCACATATTTTGCAACCGCTCTCGATTCCATATCCCCTTTATACTCCACCCTTACAATCGTCCCTACAACTGCCTCCCGGGAAATCGCCCGGATTCGGCGGTTATCGCTTCACCTTGGACTTCCGGTCGCCGGCATGGCTGAAAAAGGTTCGCGTCGGGGCGAATTCGCCCAATTTATGCCCGACCATGTTCTCCGTCACAAACACGGGAATGAACTTCTTGCCGTTGTGAACCGCAAAGGTTTGGCCGATCAGTTCCGGGGTAATCGTCGAACGCCGGGACCACGTCTTGATGACCGCCTTGCTGCCCGAAGCCTCCGCCTTGCGGACCTTATCCAGAAGCTTGGCTTCGATATACGGACCTTTTCTGATTGAGCGCGCCACTTCTTAACCCCTTCTCTTGACGATGTATTTATCCGTCCCCTTGTTCGTTCGCGTCTTGTGACCCTTGGTCGGCACTCCCCAAGGCGTGCAGGGATGCCTTCCACCCGAGGATTTGCCTTCTCCACCCCCCATCGGATGGTCGATCGGGTTCATGGCCACACCTCGCACCTTGGGCCGTCGGCCCTGCCAGCGGGCGCGCCCGGCCTTCCCGATGCTGATGTTCTCATGGTCCAGATTGCCGACCTGACCGATGGTCGCCGAACACTCGATGAAGACTTTCCGGACCTCTCCGGACGGAAGGCGGACCTGGGCGTATCCCCCCTCCTTGGCCATGAGCTGCCCGTAGGCGCCGGCACTGCGGATCAACTGCCCGCCCCTGCCGACCTTCAGCTCGACGTTGTGGATGAGCGATCCCAAGGGGATGTTCTTGAGCGGCAGGGTATTGCCCGGCTTGACATCCGCCCGCTCGGCACTCACCACCGTATCCCCCACTTTCAGCTTGTCGGGTGCGAGGATGTATCGTTTCTCGCCGTCCAGATAGTTGAGCAGGGCGATCCTCGCCGACCGGTTCGGATCGTACTCGATCGAGGCCACCCGGGCCGGGACATCCCGCTTTTCCCGGCAAAAATCCACAAGGCGGAATTTTCGCTTGTGACCGCCCCCCCTGTGCCGGCTCGTGACCCGGCCGTTGCTGTTCCGCCCACCGGTTTTATTGAGCGAACGGACGAGACCCTTCTCGGGCGTCGCCGAGGTAATGTCCTTGAAGTCCGAGCAGGTCTGAAACCGCCGGCCCGGCGATGTCGGTTTGTATTTCTTAATCATCGGCTTTCTTCCTTGACGTCTTTTCGTCCTGCGCCTGACTAAACCCCCTCGTACAGCTCGATGCTGTTCCCCGGCGCGAGGGTCACGATGGCCTTTTTCCAGTTCTGCTTCTGCCCGACGATCCGTCCGAGGCGCTTTTTCTTGCCCGTCATGTTCAGGACATGGACGTTGACGACCTTGACCTTGAACAGCTTCTCCACCGCATCGCCGATCTCGATCTTGTTGGCCTTCCGGTTGACCTCGAAGACGTACTTGTTGGCCTCGTCCTTGGCGATGGTACTCTTCTCCGTCAGGTGCGCTCTTTTGATGATCCGGTATCGGTCCATTATGACAACAAAGCCTCTTCAATCTTTTTCACGGAGGGTTCCAGAAGAACGACCCGGTCGTATTTGAGCAGATCGTAAACATTGATCCCTTCCGACCGGATCATTTTGACGTCCTTGATGTTCCGGGAAGACTTCTCCAGGATCGGGCTGGCCTGATCGATGACGAACAGGGCCTTCTTCAGTCCCAGGCGATCGAGGACGGACTGGAACCGCTTCGTTTTGATCTCTTCCATGGGAATGTCCCGCAGGATGATCATCTGCGCTTCCTGGAACTTCATGCTGAGCGCCGAGATCAGAGCAAGACGCCGCATCTTCTTGGGCATGCGGAACGCATAGCTGCGGGGTTGCGGACCGAAAACCGTCCCGCCGCCTTTCCAGAGCGGGGAGCGGGTCGTTCCGGCCCGGGCGCGGCCCGTACCCTTCTGGCGCCAGGGCTTCTTGCCGCCGCCGCTGACGTCGCTGCGCCCCTTGGTCGCCGCCGTTCCCCGGCGCCGGGCCGCCTGCTGCATCCTCACGACATCGTAAATCAGGCTTTCATTGACGGAGGCGCCGAAAACCGCTTCGCTCAACGTGATCTCCGAAATTTTCTCGTTTTCAATATTGTAAACCGCTGCCGTCGGCATCTTCACCACCCGTTCCTGTCCAGTTCCTACTTCTTGATCGCCTTCTTCACCAAAAGTACGCCCGCCTTGCCCCCGGGAACCGCCCCCTTAACGAGGATCACATTCCGGTCCGGCCGCACATCCATGACCATCAGATTCTGAACGGTCTTTCGGACGTCACCCAGTTGCCCGGGAAGGCGGGTCCCCTTGAAGACCCGGGAGGGATAGGCGCTGGCGCCGATGGAGCCGGGTGCCCGGTGGAACATGGACCCGTGCGTGGCGCGACCGCCGCCGAAGCCGTGTCGCTTCATGACGCCGGCGAATCCCTTCCCCTTGGAGATGCCCACGACATCCACGTAATCGCCGATGGCAAACGTCTCCGCCGTCAGATCCTGGCCGGGCTCGTAGCCCTCCGGAGAGATGCGAAATTCCCTCAGATGACGGAAAAAGCCTTTGCCCGCCTTCAGGAGATGCCCCTGCAGGGGTTTGGTGACGTTCTTCTGTTTGATGCGTCCGTAACCAAGCTGAAGGGCGTCGTAGCCGTCCGTTTTGACGGTTTTCTTCTGAATCACGACGGACGGCTCCATCTCGATGACCGTTACGGGGACGGCTGCGCCATCCTCGGTAAAGATCTGCGTCATTCCCAACTTTCTTCCGATAAGCCCTGCTTTCATGGTCGTTCCAGTATCTTTCCTAAAATTTCGGAAAACCGCCCCGAGAGAAAAAAACGGAGGAGATGAATCCTGCATCCATCTCCCCGTACGCCTACCCTACAACTTGATTTCCACATCCACCCCGGCGGACAGATCCAGCTTCATGAGTGCGTCGACCGTGGCCTGGGTCGGTTCGATGATGTCGATCAGCCGCTTGTGGGTTCTAATCTCGAACTGCTCCCGGGACTTCTTATCAACGTGAGGAGAACGGTTGACGCAGAACTTGTTGATCTCCGTCGGCAGCGGCACGGGACCCGCCACACGGGCGCCCGTTCGTTTGGCTGTCTCGACGATGTCCACGACCGAGCGGTCCAGCAGCTTGTAATCGTAGGCCTTCAGGCGTATCCGAATCTTTTGATCTTTCATGGTCTCTTCGTTTCCATTCGCTCAGCGGCTTACTCGATGATCTTGCTGACCACACCGGCGCCCACGGTCCGGCCGCCCTCGCGGATGGCGAAGCGCAGCTGCTCTTCCATGGCGATCGGGGTAATCAGGTTGATCTCCAGGTGGACGTTGTCGCCGGGCATGACCATCTCCACGCCTTCGGGCAGCGTCGTCACCCCGGTCACGTCCGTGGTCCGGAAGTAGAACTGGGGACGGTACCCGTTGAAGAACGGCGTATGACGGCCGCCTTCCTCCTTCGTCAGGACGTAAACGGCAGCCTCGAACTTGGTGTGGGGAGTGATGGAATTCGGCTTGGCGACAACCTGTCCTCGTTCCACGTCTTCCCGCTTGGTCCCGCGCAGCAGGACGCCGATATCGTCACCCGCACGCCCTTCATCCAGGGTTTTGCGGAACATCTCGACCCCGGTGCAGACCGTTTTGAACGTGGGCCGGATCCCGACGATCTCGACCTCGTCGCCGGTCCGAACGATCCCGCGGTCCACACGACCCGTCACGACGGTGCCGCGGCCGGAGATGGTGAAAACGTCGCCGATCGGCATGAGGAAGGGCTTGTCCAGGTCGCGGACGGGCTCGGGAACGTACGTATCGACGGCATCCATCAGCTTGAAGATGCTCTGAACGTCGGAGGCGTTCTCGTCGTCGCTCTCGAGGGCCTTGAGGGCGGAACCGCGGATGATCGGAATTTCTTCACCGGGGAATTCGTAAGTCGTCAGCAATTCCCTGAGTTCCAGCTCCACGAGATCCAGGAGTTCCGGATCGTCGACGAGATCGACCTTGTTCATGTAAACCACGATGTAGGGGACCTGCACCTGGCGGGCGAGGAGGATGTGTTCCCGGGTCTGGGGCATGGGGCCGTCGGAGGCGGCGACGACGAGGATCGTCCCATCCATGTGGGCGGCGCCGGAGATCATGTTCTTGATATAGTCCGCGTGGCCCGGACAGTCCACATGGGCGTAGTGGCGCTTGGCCGTCTCGTATTCCACGTGCGAGATATTGATCGTCACGCCTCTTTCCTTCTCTTCCGGGGCGCTGTCGATGGAATCGAACGACCTGAACTCGGCCAGACCTTTCTTGGACAGGTGCTTCGTAATGGCTGCCGTCAACGTGGTCTTGCCGTGATCCACGTGCCCGATGGTCCCGATATTCAGATGCGGCTTCGTCCTTTCAAATTTCTTCTTCGCCATTGCTGTTACCTCCTCCTATAACTTTGAATGGTTTTTATCCGTATTGCCCGAGCGCCTAACAGCAGCCTCTTCGTTCATCCACCCTAGAACCGATAATGGGCAAAGGCCTTGTTCGCCTCCGCCATCTTGTGAACGGCTTCCTTCTTCTTGATGGAAGCGCCCCGGTTGTTGGCCGCATCGATCAGCTCCGCTGCCAGTTTCTCCCGCATGGTCTTCTCCGTCCGCTCCTTGGAATGGAGGATCAGCCAGCGCAACGCCAGCGCCATCCGCCGTGACGGAGCCACCTCCGTCGGCACCTGATAGGTGGATCCGCCGACGCGCCGGGATTTGACTTCGATGACGGGCTTCACATTGTTCACCGCCCGTTCGAACACATCGACCGGCTGCTCCTTCGTCCGCTTCTCGATGATGTCCAGCGCCCCGTACATAATGGATTCGGCCGTACTTTTCTTGCCGCGCTTCAGCAGGCTGTTGATGAACTTCGCCACCAGCTTGTTATGGTATTTGGGATCCGGCAGGACCTCACGCTTGGCAATTTCTCTTCTTCTCGGCATGGTTCTCTCTCCGCCTAGCTCGGCTTCTTCGCCCCGTACTTCGACCGCCCTTGTTTCCGGTCCTGGACACCGACGGCATCCAGCGTCCCACGAACGATGTGGTACCGGACGCCGGGAAGGTCCTTGATACGCCCCCCTCTTACGAGCACCACGGAGTGTTCCTGGAGGTTGTGGCCGATGCCGGGAATGTACGACGAGACCTCGTAACCGCTGGTCAAACGCACCCTCGCCACCTTCCGCAAGGCCGAGTTCGGTTTCTTGGGCGTCGTGGTATAGACTCGCACGCACACGCCTCGCCGCTGGGGCGACTGGACTAAAGCCGGCGTCGCCGCCTTTTTCTGGATCTTCTCTCTTCCTTTACGGACCAACTGATTGATGGTGGGCATGATTCCTCTCCGTAGGACTCGCGCTGCATTTCACAGGTGCAGCAAAATTTGAGTCATCTATCAACTCAAGGCCGGGCTGTCAAGACTTTTCTCGCTTTCATCGCCGGATTCTTCAGGTATTTCAGAGATGGGGAGCTCCTCCACCGCCGTCTTGATCCCGAGCTTCCGGTACAGGGACAGCCCCGTGCCCGCCGGGATCAACCGTCCCATAATGACATTCTCCTTGAGCCCCCGCAAGTAGTCGGTCTTCCCCGCGAGGCTGGCCTCCGTCAGGACCCGGGTCGTCTCCTGGAAGGACGCGGCCGAGATGAAGCTCTGTGTGGAGAGCGAAGCCTTCGTGATCCCCAGCAGGAGCGCCTCCGCCGTCGCCGGACGCCCACCCTCGGCCATCATCCGCTCGTTCTCCTCCTGAAAGCGGTGCCGTTCCACCTGCTCGTCGGCGATGAATGCCGTGTCGCCCGGATCGATGATCTTGACCCGCCGGAGCATCTGGCGGACAATGACCTCCATGTGCTTGTCGTTGATCTTGACGCCCTGAAGCCGGTAGACCTCCTGGACCTCGTCAACGAGATACCGGGCCAGTTCCTTTTCCCCCTTGATCGTCAAGAGGTCGTGGGGATTGTGGACCCCGTCCATCAAGGCCTCACCGGCCCGCACGCGGTCCCCCTCCTGGACGCTGACATGCTTCCCCTTGGGGATCAGGTATTCCTTTTCCTCCCCGATATCGGGACTGATCACCACCTTGCGCTTCCCCTTGGCGTCCTTTCCGTAGGAGACGATGCCGTCGATCTCGCTGATGACGGCAAACTCCTTCGGTTTGCGGGCTTCGAAAAGCTCGGCCACGCGGGGAAGGCCGCCGGTGATGTCCTTGGTCTTGGTCGTTTCGCGCGGGATCTTCGCGATGATGTCGCCGGCGCTGACCGCGTCCCCCTCGGAGGCTACGATATTGGCCCCGACGGACAGCAGGTGGCGGGCCACCATGTTCGTCCCCGGCACCTTGGCCGTTTTGCCCTTGGCGTCCTTGATCGACACGCGCGGCCTCAGATCGGTTCCCCGGGACTCCACGATCACCTTCCGGGAAAGGCCGGTGACCTCATCGACCTGTTCCTGCATGGTCTTGCCTTCGATGATGTCCCCGTACTTGATGGTCCCGTCGACTTCGGCGAGGATGGGAATGGAGAAGGGATCCCATTCGGCGATCAGGTTCCCCTTCTTCACCACGCTGCCGTCGGATTTTTTCAGATGGGCGCCGTAAGGAATGGGGTACTTGCCGCGCCCCCGCCCCTGTTCATCGAGAACGTGCACCTCTCCGTTGCGGTTCATCACGACGAGATCCCCCGTCTTGCTCAAAACCGTGTTCAGGTTCATGAACCGGATCTTACCGTCGTGTCTCGCCTCCAGGGTGGAATGTTCCTCGAATTTCGCCGTTCCGCCGATATGGAACGTCCGCATGGTCAGCTGGGTTCCCGGCTCGCCGATGGACTGGGCGGCGATGATCCCCACCGCCTCCCCGATGTTGACAAGGTGCCCGTGGGCCAAGTCCCGGCCGTAACAGGCCGCGCAGACGCCGTTCTTGGAGCGGCAGGTCAGAACCGAACGGATGTTGACGCGCTCGATGCCCGCATGGTCAATCTTTTCCGCCAGCGCCTCGTCGATCCCTTCGTTGGCTCGAACCAGGACCTCGCCGGTAAACGGATCCTGAATATCCTCCAGGGCCACCCGCCCCAGAACCCGCTCTCCGGCGGTTTCGATGATCTCCCCGCCTTCCATCAGGGCCGACACGTAGATCCCGTCCAGGGTGCCACAATCCTCTTCGGTGATGATGCAGTCCTGGGCCACATCGACAAGCCGGCGCGTCAGATACCCCGAATTCGCGGTCTTGAGGGCGGTATCGGCCAGCCCCTTTCGGGCGCCGTGGGTCGAGATGAAGTACTGCAACACCGTCAACCCTTCCCGGAAGTTCGCCGTGATGGGCGTCTCGATGATCTCGCCGGACGGCTTAGCCATCAATCCTCGCATGCCGGCCAGCTGGCGAATCTGCACCGCGCTGCCCCGCGCACCGGAATCGGCCATCATGTAAATCGGGTTGAAGCTCTCGATTTTCTTTCCCGCCGCGCTGTCCACGTCCACCGAACTGATGCCGCTCATCATCTCCGCGGCGATCTTCTCCGTGGCCTGGGCCCAGATGTCGATCACCTTGTTGTAGCGCTCGCCGTCCGTAATGAGACCGTCCATGTACTGCCGCTGGATCTTTAGGACGTCCCGATCGGCCTTGGCCACGATGTCCTTCTTGTTCTCAGGAACCACCATGTTGTGAATGGCGATGGACGATCCGGAACGGGTGGCGTACCTGAAACCGAGATCCTTCAGGCGGTCCGCCAGAAGCACGGTCGTCTTGTCGCCGCAGCACCGGTAGCAGTAATCGATCAGGTTGGCCAGTTCCTTCTTGTTCATCACCTTGTTGATCTGATCGAAGGTGATGGTGTCGGGGATGATCTCGTAAAGCACAATCCGGCCGACGGTCGAATCCTTCACCTGGCCGTCGACGCGGATCTTGATCCGGGCGTGGAGGTCCACTTCCCCCGCATCCAGTGCGGACCGCACCTCCTCCGGCCCCGAAAAGACCATACCCTCTCCCTTGACCGCGTTGTCCGCCCGGGTCAGGTAATAGATCCCCAGCACGATATCCTGACTGGGAATGATGATCGGTTTGCCGTTGGCCGGCGACAGGATGTTGTTCGTGGACATCATGAGCACCCGGGCCTCCGTCTGGGCCTCGATGGAAAGGGGCACATGCACGGCCATCTGGTCCCCGTCGAAGTCCGCGTTGAAGGCCGTGCAGACCAGGGGATGGAGCTGAATCGCCTTGCCCTCGATCAGCACGGGTTCGAAGGCCTGGATCCCCAGACGATGGAGGGTCGGTGCGCGGTTCAGCATGACCGGATATTCCCGGACCACCTCGTCGAGGGCGTCCCAGACCTCCGCGGTTTCCTTTTCCACGAGTTTCTTGGCGCTCTTGACCGTGGTCACGTAACCCTTGTCCATGAGCCGATTGTAGACGAACGGCTTGAACAGCTCGAGGGCCATCTTCTTCGGCAGGCCGCACTGGTGCAGCCGCAGATCCGGACCCACGGTAATGACGGACCGGCCGGAATAGTCCACCCGCTTGCCCAAAAGGTTCTGGCGGAAGCGGCCCTGCTTGCCCTTCAGCATATCGGACAGGGAGCGCAGCGGACGTTTGTTGGTCCCGGTAATGGCGCGCCCACGGCGCCCGTTGTCGAACAGCACGTCCACGGCCTCTTGGAGCATCCGCTTTTCGTTACGGATGATGATCTCCGGCGCGTTCAGCTCCTGAAGGCGCTTCAGGCGGTTGTTCCGGTTGATGACCCGGCGGTAGAGGTCGTTGAGGTCGGACGTGGCGAAACGCCCGCCGTCCAGGGGAACGAGGGGACGGAGATCCGGCGGAATGACCGGAAGAACGGTCAGGATCATCCACTCCGGCTTGTTGTCCGATTTCCTCAGCGCCTCGACCACCTTGAGACGCTTGATCATCTTCTTGCGCTTCGTGTCCGAGGTCGAGGTCCTCAATTCCGTGCGGAGCTCCTCGTAGAGCGCCTCCAGGTCGATCTGCTGGAGGAGTTTGCGGATGGCTTCGGCACCGATCCCCGCTTCGAAGGCGTCCGGCCCGTACTGTTCCTTGAGGTCGATGTAATCCTCTTCGGTCAGCAGTTCCTTCTTCCTCAGGGGGGTGTTCTTCGGCTCCAGCACGATCCAGGATTCGAAATAGAGGACCTTCTCCAGCTCCTTCAGCGTCAGGTCCAGGACATTGCCGATCCGGCTGGGCAGGCTCTTCAGAAACCAGATGTGGGCCACCGGCGTCGCCAGGGTGATGTGACCCATCCGCTCGCGACGGACCTTGGACTGAATGACCTCCACGCCGCATTTCTCGCACACGACCCCGCGGTGCTTCATCCGTTTATATCGACCGCAGAGGCATTCGTAATCCTTCACCGGTCCGAAGATCTTGGCACAGAAAAGACCGTCCCGCTCCGGTTTGAAGGTCCGATAGTTGATCGTTTCCGGCTTCTTGACCTCGCCGTGGGACCAGGAAAGAATCTTCTCCGGCGAGGCAATGGACATCTTGATGGCATTGAAGCGGATGGGATCCTTCGGTTTTTCAAAGTAACTGAAAACGTCTTCCACGGACTTATCTCCTGATGGTTGTCATTCCGGGACGCCGACGGCGGCGGCCCCTTCCTTATTCTTCCTCGATCAGATCGACGTCGAGGCAGAGGCTCTGCAGTTCCTTCACCAGCACGTTGAAGGACTCCGGAAGCCCGGGCTCCAGGGTATGTTCCCCCTTGACGATTGTCTCATAGATCCGCGTCCGGCCGGCCACATCGTCGGATTTGACCGTCAGGAACTCCTGCAGGGAGTAGGCCGCCCCGTAGGCTTCCATGGCCCAGACCTCCATCTCCCCCAGCCGTTGCCCACCGAACTGCGCCTTGCCGCCCAAGGGCTGCTGGGTCACCAGGGAGTACGGCCCGATGGAGCGGGCGTGGATCTTGTTGTCGACCAGATGATGCAGCTTCAGCATATAGATCATGCCGACGGTGATTTCCTGATCGAACGGTTCGCCCGTCCGGCCGTCGTAGAGCACCGTCTGGCCCTTCTCGGGAAGCCCCGCCTGGGCGAGCATCGCCTTGATCCGCTCTTCGTCGGCGCCGTCAAAGACGGGACTCGCCATGGGAATGCCCTTCCCCAGACGGCGCACCAGCTTCAGCAGGGATTCTTCGTTAAGCCCCTCCACCAGGCGCGAGATTTCGGGAGATTCGTAAATATCCTTCAGTTCCTTTTTCAGGCGCTTTACACCGACATTCTCGTCGAGCATGGCGCCCAGTTTGTCCCCCAGGCCTTTGGCCGCCCAGCCCAGGTGCGTCTCGAGGATCTGTCCCACATTCATCCGGGACGGCACACCCAGGGGATTCAGGACGATGTCCACCGGCGTTCCGTCGGCGAAATAGGGCATGTCCTCTTCGGGCAGAATCCGCGAGAGGACCCCCTTGTTACCGTGGCGTCCGGCCATCTTGTCCCCGACGGACAGCTTTCTCTTGATCGCGACATAGACCTTGACGAGCTTGATGACCCCGGGCGGGAGTTCGTCGCCCGCCTTGAGCTTCTCGATTTTGCCGGCGAAGTAGGCGTGGACGAACTCGACTTTCCGCTCCAGATTCGTCAGCAGGGTGGCGATGCGCTCTTCCAGGGCCTCCTCGTCCTGCAGCGGGATTTCCTTCCAGAGTTCGAAGGGGATCTTCTCCAAAACCTCTTCGGTCACCTCATCGCCCTTCTTCAGGACGATCTTCCGTTTTTTGGGGTCCGACAGTTTTCCCGCCGCGGTCTTCCCGACGATCAGGGAACGAATCTCCTTGCGAACGCTGTCGGTGATGATCCGGATCTCGTCGTCCCGATCTTTCTCCAGTTCGGCCAGAGCCTCGTCCTCGATGAACTGGGAGCGGTGATCTCGCTCCGCCCCCTTGCGGGTGAAGATCTTCGCATCGATCACCGTCCCTTCGACGCCGGGCGGAACGCGGAGGGAGGTGTCTCGCACCTCGCTCGCCTTCTCGCCGAAGATGGCCCGGAGCAGTTTCTCTTCCGGAGAAAGCTGGGTCTCGCCCTTCGGCGTAATCTTCCCGACGAGGATGTCCCCGGGCTTGACGGACACCCCCATCCTCACGATGCCGCTGTCGTCCAGATTCCGCAGGGCCTCCTCGCCGACGTTGGGGATGTCTCGGGTGATCTCCTCCTTGCCCAGTTTGGTGCCCCGGGCCATGGTCTCGAATTCCTCGATGTGAATGGAGGTATAGACGTCTTCACGCACGACCCGTTCACTGACCAGGATGGAGTCTTCGTAGTTGTAGCCGCCCCAGGACATGAAAGCGACCATGACGTTGCGTCCCAAGGCGAGCTCGCCGGTGTCGGTGGCGGGCCCGTCGGCGATGATCTGTCCCTGCCGGACACGATCCCCCAGATTGACGATCGGCTTCTGGTTGAAGCACGTGTCCTGGTTCGACCGCTGGTACTTGATGAGATTGTAGATGTCCACCCCTGTGTCGAGGTCGTCCTTTTCCGGTCCCTCGGACTTGATGACGATCCGTGACGCATCCACGCTTTCGACGACGCCCGCGCGTTTGGCCGCCACCACCGCCCCGGAATCCCTGGCGACGATCGCCTCCATACCGGTACCCACCAGGGGAACCTTCGGCTTCATCAACGGGACTGCCTGGCGTTGCATGTTGGATCCCATGAGCGCCCGGTTGGCGTCATCGTGTTCGAGGAAGGGAATCAGCGCCGCGGCGACGCTCACCAACTGGTTCGGGGACACGTCCATCATGTTGACTTCGGTGGGAACGACCGTCTGGAAGTCGCCTCCCTTTCGGGCGGAAATCATTTCACCCGTAAACCGTCCGTTCTGGTCCAGGGGCCAGTCCGCCTGGGCGATGATGTGATCTTCCTCCTGGATCGCCGTCAGATAACGGACATCATCAAGGACCTTGCCGTCTTCCACCAGGCGGTAGGGCGTCTCGATGAAGCCGAATTCATTCACCCGGGCGAAGGTCGACAGGGATACAATCAGTCCGATATTCGGACCTTCCGGCGTTTCCACCGGGCAGATCCGCCCGTAATGGGTGGGATGGACGTCCCGCACCTCGAACCCGGCACGTTCCCGGGTCAGCCCCCCCGGCCCCAGGGCGGAAAGTCGCCTTTTGTGGGTGATTTCCGACAGGGGGTTGGTCTGGTCCATGAACTGGGACAACTGGCTGCTGCCGAAGAACTCGTTGACGACCGCGGAAACCGGCTTGGCGTTGACCAGGTCATGGGGCATCATGGTTTCGATGTCCTGCAGGCTCATCTTCTCCTTGATGGCCCGCTCCATCCTGACCAGACCGATGCGGTACTGATTCTCGATCAGTTCTCCCACCGAACGGACGCGGCGGTTGCCCAGATGATCGATATCGTCCACGCTGCATTCGGCGCTGCCGTTCTTCAGATCGATCAGGTATTTCACCGCCGCCAGGATATCCTCGTTGCGCAGGACGGTCAGGTCTGTCGCCACATCGAGGCGGAGCTTGTAATTCATTTTTGCCCGCCCGACATCGGAGAGGTCATAGGTGTCGGGATCGAAAAAGAGGCTGTGGAAGAACTTGTGAGCCGTCTCCGGGGTCGGGGGATTGCTTGGCCGGAGCCTCCGGTAGATTTCGATGATGGCATCCTCGGCCGATTCGATCCGGTCCATGGCCAAGGTATCCCGAATGGACGCGTTGGCCATGTCTTCGTCCAGCCGGATGAAGCTCAGTTCGGACACGCCCCTCGCCAGGACCGTTTCCAGTCCCTCGAGGCTCAGGGCCTCGTTGCAGTGCAACAGGGTCTCGCCCGTGGCCGCATCCCGGACATCGCTCGCCAGGATCTTCCCGACGAGATCCGCCTGGTTGACCTCGATCTTCTGGATCTTCAGCTCCCCCATGCGCTTCAGCAGGGCGCGGGTCAGCTTGCGGCCTTTCTTAACGACGATTTCCCCCGTCTTGGCGTCGACGACATCATCGGGGGCCTTTTCGCCGATCAGGGAATCTTCCACCAGAATCTGGGGGCGATCCTGGTCCACCGTGATTTTCTCCACGCAATAGAAGTAATTGAGGATCTGCTCCGTAGAGTTCCCCATCGCCTTAAGGAGGATGGTCACCGGCATCTTGCGGCGACGATCAATGCGCACGTAGAGGAGGTCCTTGGAATCGAATTCCAAGTCCAGCCACGATCCCCGGATGGGAATGACCCGGGCTGAATAGATCAGCTTGCCGCTGGCCAGGGTTTTCCCCTTGTCATGATCAAAGAAGATGCCGGGCGACCGGTGCAGCTGACTGACGATGACCCGTTCGGTCCCGTTGACGATGAAGGTCCCGTTTTCCGTCATCAGGGGAATTTCGCCGAAGTAGATCTCCTGTTCCTTGATGTCCCGGATCGGCCGCGGTTCCAGCGTTCGGTCCGCGTCGAACACCACGAGGCGCGCCACGATTTTCAGCGGTGCCGCGTAGGTCATGCCCTTCTGGATGCACTCCTTGACATCATAGCGGACCGTCCCGATCTTGTAACTGACGAATTCCAGGGAGCACTTTCCGCTGAAATCCGTGATGGGGAAGACGCTCCTGAAGGCGCCCTGAAGACCAAAATTCCCCCTTTTCTCCAGAGTGACGTCCATCTGCAGAAATTTCTCGTACGAGCGCACCTGGATGTCGATCAGGTTGGGAATATCCAGTATCCTCTTGATTTGACCGAAGTTTTTTCTCAACTCGCCCATAGGCATCCTTCACGATTTTTTGAATCCCGTCGCCCCGGCGGCGCATCCCGAACACGTCCGGCATGGCCGCCGCCGCGACCTCCACGCTTTCACGGGCCCTCGCGGCAGGCTGAATCCGCTGCCGGGAGGGAGGATCCAGCTTATTTAATTTCGACGGTACCGCCGACTTTTTCGATCTTGGCCTTGATGTCCGCCGCCTCGTCCTTGGAAACGGCTTCCTTCACCGGCTTGGGCACGCCTTCGACCAGATCCTTCGCTTCCTTGAGACCCAGGCCGGTAATGGCCCGGACTTCCTTGATGACCTGGATCTTCTGGTCCCCGAAACCGGTGAGGATCACATCAAACTCCGTCTTCTCTTCGGACGCCGCTGCAGCGGTGGCCGGTCCGGCGGCTGCGGCCGCGGCTGAGACGGGGGCCGCCGCCGATACGCCGAAGCGCGTTTCCAGTTCCTTTACGAGCTCGGAAAGCTCGAGCACCGTCATCTTCTCGATGAATTGAATGACATCTTCCTTCGTGATCTGTTCTGCCATCTTCCTCATTCCTTCCTGTCTGTGGTTTATGGGTTTATTGCGCCGCTTCCTGTTTAGCCTGATAGGCACCGAGAACCTGCACCAGCCCCCTCGGCACCGCGCTCAGGACGTTCACCAGCGAGGTCTGTACGCCAATCATGACGGACATGAGCTTCGCCAGGAGGATTTCCCTGCTCGGCAGCTCCGCCAGGACGGCGAGCTGTTCCGGCGTGATGACCTTCCCATTCAGAACACCGGCCTTGATTTCCAGTTCCGCGTTCTTCTTGGCAAAATCGACCAGGACCTTCGTCGCCTCCACAACATCCCCGTCATTCAGAGCCAGGGCCAAGGGACCCTTGAGCTGTTCAGAAAACACCTGCATATCCGTATCCTTGGACGCGATACGCAACAGGGTGTTCTTCACAACCTTCAAATCCGTCCCCGTCTTTCTCAGGGCATTCCGCAAAGCGGTCAGTTTTTCCACGTTCATGCCGCTGTAATCGCTCAGGACGGCCAGCTTGAAAGACTGGAGCTTTTCCCGAAGCTCGACGACGACTTGCTCCTTCTGCTCTCGATCCAACCTTCAACCTCCTTTCAGTTTCTGAATTTCCGATGCTGAAACCGCGATTGTCGCCGTTTCCGGTCACCGCGCAAACGTCAGAAAACTGATCCACATACAGGGGAAAAATCGAAAATCCGACCGTAAATACCGGATGTCCAACGGACACCCGTGGTCTCGGCAGGCCGAAACGCTCGTTTAAACCCTGTACCTGCTGTCTCTGACGTCTGATTCGGTCTTTTTATATCCTTATCTCAAATCGTTCTGACATCCTGAGGGTCTACTTTCACCCCGGGACCCATGGTGGTGGACAGTGAAATGCTTTTCAGGTAAGTCCCTTTGCTGGAGGCCGGCTTCAACTTGACGATCTGTTCGATGACGGCCTGAACGTTCTCAAGCAGTTTGTCGACCCCGAAGGATACCTTGCCGACGGGGCTGTGGACAATGCCCGCCTTCTCGACGCGAAATTCAACCTTGCCGGCCTTGAGTTCCTGAACGGCTTTTCCCACGTCGAACGTGACGGTCCCGACCTTGGGGTTGGGCATCAAGCCTCTCGGACCCAGGATTTTCCCCAGTTTTCCGACGCTCCCCATCATATCGGGAGTGGCGATGACGCGGTCGAACTCCAGCCAGCCTCCCTTGATCTTTTCGATGAGGTCTTCCGCCCCGGCAAAATCCGCTCCAGCGTCCTGGGCCTCCTTTTCCTTTTCTCCCTTGGCAAATACGAGTACCCGGATCGTCTTCCCCAACCCGTTCGGCAACACGACGCTGCCCCGGACCATCTGATCCGCGTGGGCCGGATTCACCCCCAGCCGGATCGCGGTGTCGACGGTTTCATCGAACTTCGCCTGAGCCGATTTAACCACCTGTTCCACCGCCTCCCGCAACGGGTAGCGCTGACCGGACACTATGGCTTTCTTTGCCTCCAGATATTTCTTACCCCGACTTGACATGACTGAACCTCTACGTTTGTTTCATCAGATAATTTCGATCCCCATGGACTTGGCCGTCCCCGAGACGATCCTGACGGCCCCCTCCATATCCACGGCATTCAGATCGTTGTATTTCAACTCGGCAATCTCCCGAATCTGCTTTTCCGTGACGGACCCCACCTTATCGCGTTTCGGATCCCCGGCACCCTTGGCGATCTTTGCGGCCTGCTTGAGCAGAACGGACGCGGGGGGGGTTTTGGTGACGAACGTGAAGGAGCGGTCCGCGTAAACCGTGATCACGACGGGAATCACCGTCCCCTCCTGGTTCTGCGTCATAGCGTTGTACGCCTTGCAAAACTCCATGATGTTCACGCCATGCTGCCCCAGGGCCGGTCCGATCGGAGGCGACGGCGTCGCCTTGCCGGCCTTGATCTGCAGTTTGATATTCGCGATAACCTTCTTTGCCATTGGGATCACCTCAATCCAGGCGCCGGTCGCCGGGCAACGGGCCGGGAACGCTGCCTCCCCCTGAACCCTGATCGCCCGCCGCCTTCAGCCGTATTGTGTCGCTATGCCCTCAATTCAGGACCACCTGAATAAAATCCAGTTCCACCGGCGTGGAACGTCCAAAGATGCTGACAATGACGCGGAGCTTCCCCTTTTCGGGCTTGACCTCGTCCACCATCCCGTCGAAATTCGTAAAGGGACCATCAATGATCCGAACGTGATCGCCCTCGTCGAACTTGAATTTCGGCTTGGGCTTCAGCGTCCCCTCGTCGATGCGGGCACGCAGGTTCTCCACATCCTTGTCCGGAATCGGCGAGGGCTTGTCCTTACTCCCGATGAACCCCGTCACCTTGGGGGTATCCTTGACGATATGCCAGGTTTCGTCGTTCATCTCCATCCGGACGAGGATGTAACCGGGGAAGAATTTCCGCTTCGACGTCTTCTTTTCGCCGGAGATCAGTTCGACGATGTCTTCCTCCGGAATCAGGACATCCGAAAAGAAGTCCTGCATCCCCGCCGACTCGATGCGCTCCTGGAGGGACATCTTCACCCTGTTTTCGAAACCCGAATACGTATGGACGACATACCAGCGCAAGGCCATATCCTTAACCCAACACGAGTTTAATGATCTTGGTAAGGCCGAAATCCACCAGCCCCAAAAACAGCGATACGACAGCCGACACGAGAATCACCACCGAGGTCGAAGCGAGGGTCTGCTTCGGCGTCGGCCATGTCACCTTTTTGAGTTCAACCCGCGCCTCTTTCAAAAACTTACCGACCTGCGCGATGATCAACTTCATTTTGTCCATTCGATGGCCTCTGTTCCGAGCGTCCCCTGAAAAAGTGGCAGGCCAGGAGGGACTCGAACCCCCAGCATCCGGATTTGGAGTCCGGCGCTCTATCCATTAGAGCTACTGGCCTGTCCGTGAACGCTCAACGAAACGCTATTTCGTCTCTCGGTGCATGGTATGCGTTCGGCAGAAACGGCAAAACTTCTTGAGCTCCAAGCGGTTTTGCATGGTTCGCTTGTTTTTGGTCGTCGTATAGTTTCGCTGTTTGCATTCAGTACACGCCAATGTGATAATGTTTCGCATGGTGAGCCTATGTCTTCGTTCTCATGGTGGAGCCCACGACCAGGATTGAACTGGTGACCTCATCCTTACCAAGGATGTGCTCTACCGACTGAGCTACGTGGGCCTGTTGCACGAACGGGGAAAATGGAGCGGGAAACGGGATTCGAACCCGCGACCCTCAGCTTGGAAGGCTGACGCTCTAGCCCCTGAGCTACTCCCGCTTCTCCTTCGCAACCGTTCCGGGACCCTGGGGTTCCCCCGGATCAAAAGTGGTGGAGGGGGGAGGATTCGAACCTCCGTAGGCTCCGCCGGCAGATTTACAGTCTGCTCCCTTTGGCCGCTCGGGAACCCCTCCAGTTCTACGCCGATCTTTCCTGGAGCTGGCGATGGGACTCGAACCCGCAACCTGCTGATTACAAATCAGCTGCTCTACCGATTGAGCTACGCCAGCGCCCAACTTATTGTTTTTTAACAAGAAACGAAAAACATCGGGCTGCGTCAGCCCCGTCCATCGACGCGCGCCCGAATGCAAATTGGGAAAGCTAAATTTAAAGCGGTCATTTGTCAAGGATTATTTTCTTTTTTTTGCGGCCGAAGCCCTCATTCTTCCGCCTCCCCGACGGCGGCCGCCCCCTTTTCGTCGAACTGCTCAGTCCGGGGCGTTCCGGATCGGGTCTTTCGGCGGTGCCGTCCGGCTCCAGGACACTCCCTCCGGGGTGTCGGACACCCGAATGCCCAATCCCACGAGCTTCATGCGAATCTCATCGGCCTCACCCCAGCGGCCCGCCTTGCGCAATGCCTCTCGCTCCTCCAACAATCCCAGCACCTCCGGAGGGATCCTGTCCGTTCCAAAATCCATGATTCCCAAAACATCGTCGATTCCCCTCATCCTCTCGAGGGCCCGGTCCCTGTCGGCTCCGCTCAGACGCCCCTGGGACACCGCGGCGTTGACCTGACGCACAAAATCGAACAGGGCGGCCAGCGCTCCGGAAATGTTGAGATCGTCATCCATGGAACGGACAAATCCCTGTCGGAGATCGTCCAGCAGGGCCTCGAACCCGGGCAGTCCAGGTCCGGGAACCATCTTCTGCAGGCGCTGAATGAAGCCGTTCAAGCGCCGGATCGCATTCTTGGCCGTTTCCAGTGCCCCCCGGGAGAAGTTCAGAGGCTTCCGGTAGTGAGATCCCAGCAGGAAAAACCGGATTTCTTGCCCCCGATATCCCATCCGCTCCAGGTCTTCCAGGGTCCGGACGTTGTTCAGCGAGCGGGACATCTTCTGCCCCTCCACCATCACGAGTTCCGTATGCAGCCAGTAATTGGCCGGGCGCCTGCCCGACGCGGCCTTCCCGATGGCCATGACGTTTTCGCAGTGGGGAAAGAGGATATCGGCACCGCCGGCATGGATATCGAACGTTTCCCCGAGGTGCTTCATGGCAATGGCGGAACATTCCAGGTGCCAGCTGGGACGGACGTTCCCCCAGCGGGTCTTGAAATAGACGCCCCGCTTGAGTTCGCTCAGGGTCGAACGTTTGAGCAGGGTAAAGTCCATCGGGCTGTCCTTTTCGTAGTCATCCAACTCTACGGTCCGGCCCGGCTTGGCCTTGGCCGGGTCGAGATTGGACAGGCTGCCGTAGTCGTCCAGTTTGGAAATGTCGAAGTAAACCGACCGGAGCTTCTCGTAGGCATAGCCCTTGTCCACCAGCCGTTCCACGAGCTTCAGCATGGCGTCGACATTCTCGCTCGCCCGCGGGTATTCGGGATCCGGCAGGATGTTCAATGCTTCCAGGTCCCGGAAAAAGATGCGGGCGTACCGGTTCGTGTAGGCCTCCAGGGGCATGTCCTCCTGTTCGGCGCCCCGGATGGAGCGATCCGCGAGGTCCACGATGTTCATGACATGCCGAACGTCGTACCCGCTGAACTTCAGATAGCGGCGGATCAGATCGGAAACAACGAAGCGCCGGTAACTGCCGATGTGAGGAACCTCATGGATCGTGGGTCCGCAGGTATGCATCAGGACCCGCTCCGGGTGGATCGGCCGGAACGGCGTCTTTTCCCGGGTCAGGCCATTGTAAAACCGCAGAGACGTTTCTTCCCGGTCCGCGAACAGTTCCGTGCTCAGGTAACGGTCCCCCCCGTCGGGAAGGATGGCGACGATCCATCCCTCCTCCATCTTCCGGGCCTTCTCAAGCGCGACGTGAACAGCCGCCCCGGAACTCATTCCCGCAAAGATGCCTTCCTCGCGGGCCAGGCGCCGGGTCATGGCAAAGGCATCCTCGTCGAGGATATTGATTTTCTCGTCCAAGGCGGTCCGGTCATAGATTCCGGGTCGGTAGGATTCCTTCATGTTCTTGAGCCCCTGGATCTTGTGGTGGAGATAGGGTTCCACCCCGATCACGCGGATATCGGGCCGATATTCCTTAAGGCGACGGGAGAGGCCCATGGCCGTCCCGGTGGTTCCGAGGGTCGCCACGACCAGGGTGACCCGGCCCTCCGTCTGTCGCCAGATTTCCTCGCCCGTCCCTTCGTAATGGGCCGCCCAGTTATCCGGATTGTTGAACTGGTCGGTCGTGTAGTATTTGTCGGGGTGTTCCCGCACGAGGGTGTAAACCACTTCGATCGCCCCGTCGGTCCCGAGCGCGGCCGGGGTAAAGAGCAGCTCAGCCCCCAGGGCGCGCAAAATCTTCTTCCGCTCCTCGCTGACCGCCTCCGACATGGCCAGGCAGAGGCGATACCCCTTGACCGCCGCGATCATGGCCAAGCCGATGCCGGTATTGCCGCTCGTGGCCTCCAGGAGGATCCGCTCACGGGTCAGATCGCCCCGCGCCTCCGCACGGGAAATCATGTAGTGGGCGGTCCGATCCTTGATGGAACCGCCCGGGTTGAAGCTCTCCAGCTTGGCGAAGATCCTCACCTTCTTGTTGGGATTCAGGCGCCGGATTTCAACCAGCGGGGTGTTCCCGATAGCACTCAAAATGCTTTCATGGAGGATCGGCATGGCGTAAAGTAACGACAAATCCTTCCCTGACACGATCTTAACTGTCGAATTTGGGAACGGGAATTTTCAGGAAATGAACCCCTTCCTGACGGAGGGTCTCTTCATCGCTGGAGGTCGTGGTGCCTTTGATGTTTCTCGGTTCCTCGTCGCCGTGGTGAATGTTCAGTGCGACCTCGGCGAACCGGGGGCCGACGTCGTCAAAGTTCCTGTCCAGATACCGATGGAACATCCTCATGGCCTCCAGGGGAGAAAGCGCCGGGTTCGGCCGGGATGCGTCCTGCGTGTTCTTGCTCTTGATGGACACGGTCGAGGGCGCCATTTCTACACGCAGGCTGCCGCAAACGGGGCAGGTGATGAGTTGGCGGGAGAGCTGATCGGAAAACGCCTGACGGTCGTGGAACCATCCTTCGAAGCGATGACTGTTCTCGCATCTCAGATCGTAGATAATCACGACACCTCACTCCTCCCCCCCTTCAGCTACGGGGGAACCATAACATGCCCTTCCGCAAAAAACAACCCGCAACGCGAACGGGGAGGAAGGAGTGCCGGGACTCGAACCCCCGACGGGCCATGATGAGCGGAGCCTGTTCGGGGTGCAAAAAATGAATGGACAGTCCAAGACAAATCGGATATAGGGACCCGTCGAGTCGGGATGTGGCCCAGCCTGGTAGGGCACTGCGTTCGGGACGCAGGAGTCGCGCGTTCAAATCGCGCCATCCCGACCATTTTTTTATCCGCCCACCACCGAGGCCATCTGGAAGATCGGCAGGTACATGGCGATGATCATCCCGCCCACGACGCCGCCCAGAAACACCATCATGAACGGCTCCAGGAGCGAGGTCAGCGCATCCACGGCCGCGTCAACCTCGTCGTCGTAGAAGTCCGCAATCTTCGCCAGCATCGTATCGAGCGCCCCGGTTGCCTCCCCGACGGCGATCATCTGCACCACCATGGGGGGGAAGATATCCGTCTCCATGAGCGGCTCGGCGATTGTCCGTCCTTCGCTGATGCTCTTGCGCGTCTGTATCAGGGCATTCTCGATGATGACGTTGCCCGCCGTCTTGCTGACAATGTTGAGCGCCTCCAGAATCGGCACGCCGCTCGACATCATGGTGGACATGGTCCGTGTGAATTTGGATACGGCTACCTTCCTGATGAGTTGCCCGAACACCGGCGCCTTGAGAGCCAGGGAGTCGACGACATACCGCCCCTTTTCCGTTGCGACAAAGCGTTTGTAGGCGAAGACCACAGCGACAATGACGATGATAAACACGTAAAAGTAATTCTGGGCGAACTGGCTTGCGTTGACGAGAAACTGGGTCGGCGCCGGCAGCGTGCCGCCCATCCCTTCGAACATCTTCTGAAAGACCGGGATGACCTTGAGCAGAAGGACGGCCACGACACCGATGGAGATCACCAGGACGCTGGCCGGGTAGGTCATGGCCCCCTTGACCTTGCTCTTCAGTTTCATGGCCTTTTCCATGTAGGCCGAAAGGCGTGACAGAATGACGTCGAGAATGCCGCCGGCCTCCCCTGCGGCCACGAGGTTGACGAACAGTTCGTCGAAGATCTTGGGGTATTTTTTGAGGGCGTCCGTCAGTGTCGACCCGCCTTCGATGTCCTCCTTGATGGCCCGGATGATCCCGGCAAATGTCTTATTCTGCTCCTGGCTCGCCAGGAGTTCGAGGCACTGGATCAGGGGCAGGCCCGCATTGATCATGGTCGAGAAGATCCGGGAAAACACCACCACGTCCTTCTCCTTCACCGACTGCTGAAGAAAGGGGAGGTATTCCATCAGGTCTTTCGGCTTGGCCTTGACGCTGATGTTCTTGAAACCCTGACGCCGCAACTGAGCGCGTACGGTCGCCTCATCCGCCGCGTCCAGTTCTCCCTTTTTCTGCTCCCCCTTCCGGGATGTCGCTTCCCACAGGAATGCCGGCATGGTTCCCTCCGTCTCGGTGATGATCAAGGATGTCTACTGACGGGTCCGCTGTTTCATAATCGCATGCAGGATGATTCCCGCCGCCACGGAAACATTCAACGAATCGAGGCACCCCACCAAGGGAATGGACAGGGGAAAATCCAGCTGGCGTCTCACCAGCGGCCGGATCCCCTTGCCCTCGCTGCCCATGACCAGGGCGATATCGCCCTCGATCACGAGTTCCTCCGGTTGTCTTCCCCCCCGGGTATCGGCGCCATAAATCCAGAATCCTCGGTCTTTCAACACCTGGATGGTCTGAACGAGGTTGACCACCCTCGCCACGGGGATGTGTCCGGCGGCGCCTGCCGAGGCCTTAACCGCGGCGGGGCTGACGGCCGCGGCGCGGTTCTCCGGAATGATCACGCCGTTGACACCGAAACAGTGGGCCGTGCGGATCAGGGATCCCAGGTTCTGGGGATCGAGGACCCCATCCAGAATCAAAAGACAACCGTGCCGAAACGCCTCGTGACGATTTGCCACCACCTCTTCGAGATCGGCATAGGCAAAGGCGCGACCGACGGCGACCAGGCCCTGGTGGCTGCGCACACCGGACCGCCGGTCCAGTTCTTCCCGGCGCCGGTAAGCCACGGGAATCCCCCTTTGCCGCGCCTGTTCCAGGATCTCCGTGAGCGGCGCCCCTCCCCGCCCATCCGTCACCCAGATTTCCCGGATGTCCACGCCCCCGTGACGCAGGGCCTCGCGCACGGGGTTTATCCCGTAGAGGATTTCCTGGCATCCGCCGTTCGACGCCCTCATGCCGTTCCCGCCTCTCAAACGCGCGGCGGTGCCCCGGTGCGCGTGGCGAGGCCAGCCGTGATCGCCCGGACGATGTCGTCCGCTTCCGCCGCCGGATCCACGGCCATGCGGATCGGGCGGCCCACCACGAGATAGTCGGCCCCGGCGGCAACAGCACCTTCCGGCGACAGGATCCGCTTCTGGTCGTCACCGGCATCGACCCCGTCCCGACGGATGCCCGGCGTGACGATGAGACACGCCTCGCCGCAGGCGGCACGGATGGCCGGGACATCCCGTGCAGAAGCGACCACACCGTCGAGTCCCGCGGCCCGGGCCTGTACAGCCAGATGGACCACCAGCGCTTCCGTGGACATGCGGAACCCGAGATCGCTTAGATCCCGGTCGTCCAGACTGGTCAGGACCGTTACGGCCAGGATAACGGGGGCGGGCACGTCCAGGCGCGCGGCCATGTTCCGGACGGCGGTCGCGGTCTCCACCATCATCCGGGAGCCGCCCAAGGCGTGCACGTTAAACATGTTCACTCCCATGCGGACCGCCGCCTCGGCGGCGCGGGCCACCGTGTTGGGAATATCGTGGAACTTGAGATCCAAAAAGACACGGCCGCCCCCCTGGTGGATCGCCTCCACCAAGCCCGGCCCCAGGTGGGTGAAGGCCTCCTTCCCCACCTTGAAGCAGCCGACGTGATCCCGGAGACGCTTCACCCAGGACAAGACCTCCGTCAGCCCCTCGCCCACATCGAGGGCAAAGATCAGGCGCTCGCGGGGAGCGTCACTCCGTATATTCTTCATCACCAACGAATTCCGTTTGATCGAGCACCGGACGGTACTCCTCCTTGATGCCCCGCAGGTATTCGGGATGGGAAAAAACGACCTGGGCGTCGGCAATCTCGCGAAGCGCCGTCACGATTTCCCGGTTGTTCTTTCTCTCCGCCAGGGGCTGCGACCCTTTCAGCAACTGCCGCGCCCGCTTGGCCGTCAGGATTACCAGGGCAAACCGGTTCTTCGCAGTTCGCAGGGAATCCTCCACCGTAATTCTCGCCATAACTTTACGCCTCCCTCTCATCCCGTCAGGGATTGTAAATCGCCCTTCATCCGGTCGTAGAACCGCTCCCGGCGACAGGTTTCCGCCATATAGACCGCCCGCAGACGATCCACCGCCTCATCGAGCTGTTCGTTGACGATGAGGTAATCATACCAGATCATCTCGCGAATTTCATCCTTTGCTTTCGCGAGACGCGCGGCCATCACGTCCGCGGATTCCCCGCGACGAGACAGCCGGACCTCCAGCGCTGCTAGCGACGGGGGGAGCAGAAAAATGAACACGCCCGACGGAAACCGCTCCTTGATCGCCCTGGCGCCGCGCGGATCCACGTCAAGCAGGAGGTCGTGACCCTGATCCAGAAAAGATTGAACGGTCCGGATCGAGGTGCCGTAGAGGTGTCCGTAGTTCTCCACCCACTCGACAAACTCCCCCTGCTCGATCCGGCGCCGGAACTCCGCTTCGGACGTAAAGCAGTAATCCTGGCCGTCCCGCTCCCCCGGCCGGGGAGGACGCGTCGTCCAGGAGACGGAAAACCTGAGCTCCGGGAACATCGCCAGAACCTCCCGGCACAGCGACGTCTTGCCGGTCCCCGAGGGCGCGGAGACGACGATCAGCATTCCATTTGTCCGGCCGGCCGGATCACTCAATGTTCTGCACCTGTTCCCTCAGTTTCGACAGCTCGCTCTTGATATCGATGACCCGCCGGGCAATGTCCGTATCGGCGCTCTTGGACCCGATCGTGTTGATCTCCCGGTTCAGTTCCTGAATGAGGAAATCGATTTTTCGGCCCACGGCGTCGGGACTGAGGACCAGCTCGTGAAACTGGTTCAGGTGACTGGCAAAACGCACCAACTCTTCGGTAATATCCATCTTGTCGGCCATGATCGCCACTTCCACGCTCAGCCGGCCCTCATCGATCTCCAGGTTGTTCGCCAGTTCCCGCACCCGCTCCGCCAGGCGCCCGCGGCATTCGAGAACGACCTCGGGCGACCGTTTCCGAATCGCGTCCATCTCGCCTTGAATCAACTGGAGACGCATCACCATGTCCTGCCGGAGCATCTCCCCCTCCCGCTGCCGCATGGACGACAGCATGGACATGGCCTCCGCGAGGATCGGCTCCACATCCGGCCACAGGTTCTCCGCAGGAGCGCCGTTCTCGGACGTGATGAAGACCTCCCGGAGCCCCGCCAGCATCGACAGGGTGATCGGATCCTCGATGTTGAAGGCCTGCTTGAGCTCCACCAGCAGGGCGTGGTATTGGCGCAAAAGCGGCCAATTCAGGGTCAGCCGGCCCGCGGCCTCCAACCCCTCCTGGGCATCCATGCGCAGGGCGACCTCGATCTTGCCGCGGGAAAAGCGTTCGGTCACCCGTTTCTTGATTTCCAATTCCCAGGGGAAAAAGGGGGGCGGCAGCCGGAGCGACACCTCGATGTATCGGTGGTTGAGGGACCGGATCTCCACCACGAGTTTTTTGCCCCCGCACATTCCCTCGGCACGGCCGTACCCCGTCATGCTCTTCATATCGTCTCGAATCCCTTCCCGGCGGATCGCGCCCGAGTCATTTCTTCAGAATACACGTAAATTCGGAACGGACGGCCCCAGACGCCCGGTCAATGGCGCGCCTCTTTCCGCTGCAGCAGGTATTTTGCCCGGATCTTTTCGAAGAGGGCCCTCACGTCCGGGCTGCCATAATCCGGATACGTCCAGGCCAGGGGCCGGAACGCCTGGTGCTGATACACCAGGGTCAGATCCGCATAGACTCCGTCACGCAGATAGGGCCGGTGGGCGTAGCCCTTTCCCGTGGCTAGGATCAGATGGGCCTCGGCAAGATAGCCCGGATCGATGTTGACCCGCCGCCGTCCCCCCTCTGTCCATTGCTCTTCCGCCTCACAGGTCAGACGCTTGACGTCCGGAAGGGTTTCCGGCGGCATCAGCCGCTCGAAAGCGACAAACCGCCTGTACAGGGGAGCGCCCATCTCCCCGGCGTAATAATCCGTATAGTCGAACGGAAACAGGGCGCTCACGAAATCCGCCTCCCCGTAGAGGTCCGAGACGACCCCGACCGCCTGTCCGATGAGATCCGGCGCTGGAGCAAGAACGCTCATGATGAGTTTCACGACCGGGGCCGTTGCGAGCCTGCTCATAGGACGCGCTTGAGTTCCTCGCGGGAGGCCGTCGCCGTTCCCACCTTGCCGACCACGATCCCGGCGGCGTGATTGGCGAGAACCGCCGCCTCTCGAAAGGTCGCGCCGGAGGCCACGCACAGGGCGAACACCCCGATGACCGTGTCACCGGCCCCGGTGACGTCGAAGACCTCCCGGGCCTCGGTCGGCAGGTGCGTATGAACGATGCGGCCGCGCCTCTCGAAGAGGCTCATGCCCGCTTCCCCCCGGGTGATCAAGAGGGCCTTCAGATCGTATCGCTCGATGAGCTGTTTTCCGACCGCAACGAGCTCGGCCCCGTTCCCCATCTCCACCCCCACCGCCTCGGCCGCTTCATGGTGATTGGGGGTCAGCACATCGAATCCCCGATAGGGGTTGAAATCCCGCTGCTTCGGATCGACGCAGACCACGATGGGGCGGCCGGAAATCTCCGTCCTGACCCCGTCCAGCAGGGCCGGCGTCACAACCCCCTTGCCATAGTCGGAAATTACAACCGCGCCCAAGCTGTCACGCAGGTTCCGCAGATAGCTCAGGATGTGACGGACGCTCTCCTCGCGGATCGGCGTCCGGCTCTCCCGGTCGAAGCGCACCACCTGCTGTTGATGGGCCACAATGCGCGTTTTCAGGGATGTGGGCCGCCGGGGCTCCGCGACCAGCCCCTGCGTGGAGATGTGCCGCTTCCGGAACTCTTCCCGGACCTTGTCCCCCATGACGTCCGCGCCGATCACCCCGGTGACGCAGGCCTTTCCCCCCATGGAGAAGATGTTGTTGAGCACATTGGCGCATCCGCCCAGCATCAGGTCGTCCGCCTTAACGTCCACCACGGGGACGGGCGCTTCCGGCGAGATGCGGACAACCTTCCCCCAGATGAAGTGGTCGATCATGATATCCCCGATGACCAGAACCCGCGCCAGGGGAAAGCCGGCCATGATCTCCAGCGCCCGTTTCCTCGTAAGTATCTGCGCCATAACGGCCGGCCGAACCTCCTCCCCGACGTGCGTCCATCCCGATTCGCCGGTTTCCGGGGAGGCGCGTCAAGGGGGTGAATGCTATTACCATGTCCGTTTTTTGTCAATTCTTTTATCACCTTCCCTGGCCAATTCCCTGTTGACACCATGGGAATTATCAAGTAGAAGTATATGCATGATTTCTTTGCTAGAATCTCAATGAAATTATGCGCATGATGCGGTTAAGCGCCGCCGTGGACCCACGCGTCCAAGGAAGGTGACCATGATCCGTTCCGCCCTTTTGGTTATCCTCGGTGTTGCCATCACCGGTTTCGTCTCCCTTTTCTGCATCGTTTTCCCTTACATCTCGCCGGGCGAAAACAAGATCCACAAGATCGCCAATCTCTGGGCCAGGATCCTGCTTCTCATCTCCGCCACCAAAGTCGATGTGATCGGTGGGGAAAACGTCCTCACCCGCAGTCCGCAGATCTTCATGGCCAATCATGCCAGCGATTTCGACATCCTGATCGTTCTCGCCCACATCCCCGGGCAGTTCCGCTGGATCGCCAAGAAGGAGCTTTTCCGTATCCCCCTGTTCGGCAAGGCCATGCGAAACGCGGGCTATATCGAAATCGACCGTCAGCATCACGAACGCGCCATGCGGAGCATCGACGAGGCGGCGGAAAAAATCAAGGAGGGGAAGTCGGTCATGACCTTTCCCGAGGGGACCCGCAGCCGAGACGGCAAGATCCAGGCCTTCAAGCAGGGCATGTTCCATCTGGCCATCAAATCGGGGGTTCCCATCGTACCGATTTCCATCATCGGAGCCTCGGAAATCATGCCGAAGCGGTCCCTGCGGGTCAACCCGGGAACGATCACAATGGTGATCGACAAGCCCATCGACGTGACGGGCTACACGATCGAAACCCGCGAGGCGCTGATCCAAAAGGTGCGTGAGGTCATCGTCCGCAACTTCGACGAACAGCGGGCGATCCGCCTGCAATCCCCGGAGTGCCGATGACGGAAGAAATTCAAGGCAACAGGATGGGAGAAATTCGGGGTGTCGTCTGCCTGGCAGGCGCCCTGTTCCTGTTTCTGAGCCTGTTTTCCTATCATCCGCTGGATCCCTCGTTCACCCATTTCACGGCTGGAGACGCCCCGATTCACAATCTGGCCGGGACCGTCGGCTCGCACACCGCCGACACCCTGGCCCGCCTGTTCGGCTTCGGCGTCTTCTGGTTCCCCGTCGTCTTGGTGATCGCCGGCCTGAAATCCCTGCTGGAGAGGGCGTACCGTCTCACGGGGGTCGGCATTGCGGGTTTCGTCGGGCTGATCTGCGCCACGACCGGCCTGTTCGCCGTGACGATCCCGCGTGTTTTGCTCCACGGGGTCGATCTCCCCACGGGGGGGCTTACCGGCCAACTGCTCGCCCGTCTCCTCCTGGGCTATTTCAACCTGGCCGGGGCCTATCTCATCCTCACGGCCCTCCTGATCGTTTCCCTCATGGTCCTCGTCGACTTCTCCCTGGTCGTTCTGGCGAGGCGGCTTTTCCAGGTCATCGTCGGAGGCGTCCGACTGCTTTCGGTGGCGATCCCACGGAAAATTGAGGCGCTCCGGCAGTGGCGTTCGAAGCCGGACAAGGAAAAGAAAACGAAGAAGAAAGCCGCGCCCGTCATCGCCGCCGGCTCCGCGGAGCCCCGTCGCACGGCCAAGCCGGAGCAGATCCCACTCCCCCTCGTGATGCCCTCCCCCGGCCAGGCATTCCAACTCCCGCCCCTGACCCTGCTCGACCCCGTCCAGCATCGGGAACTCCGCCAGAAGAAGGAAACGCTGGTCGCCAATTCCCGGGTCCTGGAAAACAAGCTGGCCGACTTCGGCGTCGAGGCGCGGGTCCTGGAGGTCCGTCCGGGACCGGTCATCACCATGTACGAACTGGAGCCGGCACCCGGGGTCAAGATTCACCGGATCACCAATCTGACGGACGACCTGGCCCTCGCCCTCAAGGCGCCGAGCATCCGTATCATCGCCCCGATCCCCGGAAAGGCGGCGATCGGCATCGAGATTCCCAATCCGGACCGGGACGAGGTCCACCTGAGGGACGTTCTCGATCATGAAGATTTCCGGACCTCCCCCTGTCGCCTGCCCATCGCCCTGGGCGTGGATATCGTGGGCCAGCCCGTCATTACGGATCTGATCCGCATGCCCCACCTGCTCATCGCGGGCACGACGGGCTCCGGGAAGAGCGTCTCGCTGAACGCCATGATCTGCAGCATTCTGTTCAAGGCCCCGCCGGACGAGGTGAAATTCCTCATGATCGACCCGAAGCGCCTCGAGCTGTCCGCTTATGAAGGGATTCCCCACCTCCTCCACCCGGTGGTCGTGGACCCCAAGAAGGCCTCCCAGGTGCTTCGCTGGGCGGTGGAGGAGATGGAGCGGCGCTACCAGATCATCGGGGAACGCGGCGTCAAGGGAATCGAGGCCTTCAACGAACTCGTCAAGAGAGCCGCCGCGGAGAAGAAAGGATCGCCCGCCCGCGCGGCCTCGCTCCCGTCGGACGGCGATCCGTCGCCGGAGGCGGAAGCGCCCCCGCCGCCCGCGCCGCTGCCTTACATCGTCATCGTCATCGACGAGCTGGCCGACCTGATGCTCGTCGCCCAGCGCAACGTCGAGGAATCCCTGGCCCGCCTGGCGCAGATGGCCCGGGCCGCGGGCATCCACCTGATTCTGGCGACACAGCGACCCTCCGTCGACGTCATCACCGGCGTTATCAAGGCGAACTTCCCGACCCGCATCTCGTTTCAGGTCTCCTCCAAGGTGGACTCCCGGACCATTCTCGACGTGCAGGGGGCGGAGAACCTCCTGGGCGCCGGAGACATGCTGTTCATCCCGCCGGGAACCTCCAAGCTCAACCGCATCCATGGGGCCTACGTCTCCGATGCGGAAATCGAGCGGATCGTCTTCTATGTGAAGCAGCAGGGCCAGCCCGCCTATGACGAATCCATCACCCAATACCGGCCGGACGCGCCCGAGGGGGACAAGGAGGGGGAAGCCCTCGACGAGAAATACGACGAGGCGGTGGAGCTGGTCACCGACCTCGGTCAAGCCTCCATCTCCCTGGTCCAGCGATACCTCAAGGTCGGCTATAACCGGGCCGCGCGAATCATCGAACGGATGGAGTCCGAAGGCGTGGTGGGGCCCTCGGACGGCGTCAAGCCCCGGAAAGTCCTGGCCCGCAAGCTGCCCCGCTGACCATGTCCGAAACCGTCCACATGATCAGCCTCGGCTGTCCGAAGAACCTGATCGACTCCGAGGTGATGGCCGGCCTGCTGGCCGGGGAAGGCTTTCGCCTGACGGCGGAGGCCCGAGAAGCCCAGATCATTCTCGTCAACACCTGCGCCTTCATCCTGCCGGCCCGGGAAGAGGCGATCGAGACGATCCTGCGCATGGCCGCCCTCAAGACCCCGGCGGGCGGGAACTGTCGGTATCTGATCGTCGCCGGATGCCTTCCCCAGCGCTACGGCGCGGCGCTCGCGCGGGCGCTCCCCGAGGTCGATCTTTTCCTCGGCGTCAACGAGGTCCCGGCCGTCGCGGCTCATCTCCGGCGCCTGCTCGCGGGACAGACGGGCCGCCGGAACCGCACCGGCAAGCCAACCTTCCTGATGGACGCCGGCCTTCCCCGACTCATCTCCACACCCGCGGCCACGGCCTACCTGAAGATCGCCGAAGGCTGCAACAACCGCTGCGCCTACTGCGTGATCCCCGCAATCCGGGGCCCCTACCGGAGCCGCCAGCCAGGGGACATCCTGCGTGAGGCGGAGACCCTCGTCGGACAGGGGGTGCGGGAGCTGATCGTCACGGCCCAGGACACGACCGCCTACGGGCAGGATCTCCCCGGTCGGCCCGCCCTGCCCGGGCTGCTGCACGACCTGGCCTCCATGAAGAAACTCAGATGGCTCCGCCTGCTCTACACCTATCCGGAGCGCCTGACCGACGGCCTGTTCGAGGTCATCGCGCGCGAGTCCAAGCTCTGCAAATACATCGACATGCCCATCCAGCACATCGACGACGAGCTTCTCGCCGCGATGCACCGGCGGGGTAACAGCGCCCTGATCCGCGAGCGCATCGCCCGGGCCCGCGCCATGATTCCGGGCGTGGCCCTGCGGACATCGCTGATCGTGGGGTTTCCGGGGGAAACACCGTCGCGGTTCAATCGGCTGCATGCATTTTTGGCGGAGGCCCGCCTCGACCATGTGGGGATTTTTACCTATTCCCGGGAGGAGGGCACGCCCGCGGAGAACCGGCCGCCGGAGATTTCCGAGGCGACCAAGCGGCGACGCCGCGGGACGCTGATGATCCGGCAGGCCGGGATTTCGGAGGAAATCAACCGGACGCTGATCGGAACCCGGCAGGAGATCCTGATCGCAGGACCGAGCGCGAATCCGGAGTACCCGTTCGTCGGCCGCTGCCACCGCCAGGCCCCGGACATCGACGGCGTCACCTACGTGCGCGGCGGGAGGCTTCGCCCGGGCACGTTCGTCACCCGGACCATCCTCGCCGCCGACACCTACGACCTTTACGCAGGATGAGGCGCCCCCCGAAGCGGACCCTTCACGGGCGGGCCGTCGGGATTTTGTCCCGCTCCGGCGGCCGGGCCACATCGCTCCGGGTCCGCGCCGGCGGCGGAGTCACACCCATCCTCGCAAAACCCTCGTCGAGCAGGCGGATGGTTTCCCGCGCCCGGACCCCCGGGGTCGAGGCGCCGAGGACAACGGCCACGAGCCGGGTGTCCCCCCGGCGGGCCGTCGCAATGAGGTGATAGCCGGATTCCGAGATGTAGCCGGTCTTGACGCCGTCCGCACCCGGATACTGCCTGAGAAGGCGGTTGCGATTGTGCTGGGAAATCCCGTTGTAGGTAAAGTTCCGCCGGGCGTGGACGGTCAGGGCGGCGGGGAACCGCGACAGGTACGCACGAGCGAGTTTCAACATGTCCCGCGCGGTCGTGAACTGGCCCTTCGCCGGCAGCCCGTTGGGATTGGCGAAGCGGCTGCGGCTCATGCCGAGGGCCTGCGCCCTGTCGTTCATGGCCGCGACAAAGGCGGCCTCCGTGACGCCCAGGTGCTCCGCCACCGCCAGGGCCGCGTCGTTGGCGGAGACGATGGCCGTCCCCAGGACGAGATCCCCCAGGGATACGTCCGTCCCCACATCCACAAACATGCGCGATCCCTCCATACGCCAGGCCCGCGGGCTGATCCGGACCGGGTCGCGCCAGCGGGCCCTCCCCTGCCTCACCGCCTCGAAGGCCAGATAGAGGGTCAGCACCTTGGTGAGGGAGGCCGGCGGAAGGAGTTCGTCGGCATTCTTCTGGAAGAGGATCGTTCCCGTCGCCGCGTCCGCCACGATCGCGGCCCGCCAGGACGGCCGTGGCAGGGGAGGCGCCGGACGGCCACGACGGGAAGGAGCGGCTTGGAGGGGAAGCGCGCCCGCGAGAAAAACCAGCGCCGCCAGCAGCGTCAAAACCCGTTTCATGTCTCCCCCCCTCCCGCACACCCTTTCGGCGTGCACGCGGTATAGGTAAAATCCGGGGCGCATGTCAAGCCCGGGATGGCGCTTTTGCCGGGGTGCCGCCCTTCACGTCACGGACATCCCCGTGAGACCGGGTGCCGGCGTGTTCGGTCGGAAGACCGCAGCCCCCCACGCCGTTTACGGCCTGACCTTCTCTCGGCGAAGGGATGAATTATCCCGTTGAAAAGTTTGCAGTCATTCGTTAAGGTTTCCGTACCAACCCATGGGAGGTCCTTATGAGCGCGTTACTCCTGGCCAGGATTCAATTCGCTTTCACGATCGGCTTCCATTTCCTCTTCCCCGCCATGACGCTGGGAGTCACGCTGGTGATTCTCATCTCCGAAACCGGTTACCTGATCAAAAAAGAGGAGCGGTACCGCCGGATCACGGACTTCCTCGCCCGTCTGCTCGGCCTGATTTTTGTCACCGGGGCGGCCACGGGTCTCACGATGGAATTTTCCTTCGGGACCAACTGGTCGAATTACTCCCGCGCGGTGGGCGACATCTTCGGCCCGCTCCTGGCGGCGGAAGGGGTGATCGCGTTCTTTCTCGAGTCCGTCTTTCTCGGCGTCCTGATCTTCGCCCGCAACCGGGTCTCGCCCCGGGTGTACTGGTTGTCCGCGCTCCTGGTCTTCATCGGCGGACACCTTTCGGCGTTCTGGATCCTCGCCGCCAATTCCTGGATGCAGACCCCCGCGGGGTACGCCGTCGACACCGCCGGCAAGATCGCCCTGACGAGTTTTGCTGACGCGGTTTTCAACCCGTCGACGCACGTCCGGCTTATCCACACGGTCCTGGCGGCGTGGATGACGGGCGCCGTGATGGTGGCGGGTATCGCCGGATACTACGTCCGCAAGGGGTTGCACGGCCAGACGGCCCGGACGATGCTGAAGATCGCCATTATCCTGTTTGCCCTGACGCCGGTTCTGCAACTGGGGGCGGGCCACATGCACGCCGTCGAAGTCATCAATATGCAGCCGGAAAAGGCGGCGGCCCTGGAAGGGCATTTCGTCACCTCCCGGGGCGTGCCCCTGTATGCCGTGGGATGGGTCGATACCGCCGGCGAGACGACTTACGGCATTTATGTCCCCAAGCTCTTGAGCTTCCTTTACAACTTCGACTTCGACTCCGAAATCAAAGGCCTGCGGGACTTCCCGAAAGCGCACTGGCCGCCCGTGAATCTGGTGTTTCAGGCGTATCACGTCATGGTGGGCATCGGCATGCTCGCCATTGCCCTCGGGCTGCTGGGGGCGTTTTTACTCGTGACGGGCAGGCTTTACCGGACCCGCTGGTATCTTTTTGTCCTCCCCTTCCTGATCCCCCTGCCCCATCTGGCTCATGAAACGGGCTGGATGACGGCGGAAATCGGCCGGCAGCCGTGGATCATCTACGGACTGATGAAAACCGCGGATGCCGCGTCGGTGGTCGTCTCCGCCGGCAACGTTCTGTTCAGCCTGGTGATGTTTTCGCTGATCTACCTGCTCCTGTTCGTCATGTTCGTCATGCTTTGCGTGAAACTGGTGAAACAGGGCCCCGCATCGTAGCCCGAAACGGAGGAAGGATTCATGGAAACGATTCAGAACTTTCAGATCCTCTGGTACGTACTCATCTTCGTCCTGCTGCTCGGCTACTCGCTGCTCGACGGATTCGACCTGGGCATCGGATCGCTCCTGCCGTTCCTGGGGCGTGACAAGGAGGAGCGGGATACCCTGATCCATTCGATCGGCCCGGTCTGGGACGGCAACGAAGTCTGGCTGATCACCGGCGGCGGGGCCCTGTTTGCGGCCTTTCCCCAGGCCTATGCCACCGCCTTCTCCGGCTTCTATCTGGCCATGATGCTCGTGCTGTTCGCCCTGATCTTCCGGGCCGTGTCGATGGAGTTCCGCGCCCACGACCCCGCCCGGGCCGGCCTCTGGGAGACGGCGCTGGTCGTCGGGAGCGGCGCGGCGACGCTGCTGTTCGGGGTGGCCCTCGGCAACGTGATCTACGGCGTTCCCCTCGATTCGCGCATGGAGTACACCGGCGATTTTCTCACCCTGCTCAGACCCGTGCCGCTGCTGTTCGGCCTGACGGGGCTCGCCGCGGTCCTGCTCCAGGGCGCCGCCTGGGCCGTGATGAAGACCGATGGAGCGCTTCAGCAGCGCGCGTTCAAGGCCGTCCGGGTCCTGCTCTGGGTCAACGGGGCCGTCGCGATCCTCTATTTCATCGTGATGGCCGCGGCGTTTCCCGGACTTCCGGGCCGACCGCTGTTTTATGCCGGCGTGCTCCTGACCCTGCTGGGACTTGTGGGTCTATTCTTCTCGGCCCGCAAGCGGAACGACGGCGCCCCATTCTGGGAGTCGTCCTGTTCCTTCATCGGTCTGTGGCTCGTGGCCGGTGCGGCGCAATTTCCCAACCTGATCAAGGCGTCCAACGATCCGCGGTTGAGCCTGACCATTTTCAATAGCTCCACCGGTCTGCATACCCTCAAGGTCATGAGCGTGATCGCGCTCATCGGCATGCCGATCGTCATCGGCTACACCGTGTTCGTGTACCGGATTTTCAAGGGGAAGACCCGGCCGTCCGACTCCTATTGACACCCGTCTCCATCGCGGTCGGAAACGGCAGGCTTCGGAAAAGATTTCACGCGGAAAGCGGCCGCAACGGGAGGGATATCCAGGCAGCGGACGGGTTCTTGCCCAGGATGAGCCGTCCGAAATCGTTTTACGGCTTCGAGTCCAGGGTCCGGGTCTTGTCCTTCTTGGTTTTGTCCCGGGAGGTCAGCCACCGCTGGGCATTCGATTTTTGGAGTCTGGCAAAAACTGTGTCCAGAACCCGCCGCAGGAATTTCACCTGTAACGTGAGCGGGAGTTTGTTGAGATCGTTGGCGTCAAACGCGAGGAGCAGGCATTCCCTCGAGGATTCGACATGGGCGATTCTGGGCCTGCCCATGAGACCGATCTCGCCGAAGATGTCTCCGGATTTGATCGTGGCGACCACCTTCTCGTTGTAGATGACCTCCGCCTGCCCCTGCACCAGGACGTACATGTGAAGATCCTGTTCGCCCTGCTGAACGATTCTTTCATGGGGCGCAACCTGGGTCCATTTCCCCACGTCGAGGAGCAGATCCAGTTCTTCGGACGCGAAGCCCTGAAAGAAGGCAACGCCTTCGAGAATGTTTGTAAGTGGCGTCAAGGTCAGGGTTGCCATCGAACGATCCCGTCCGGTAAGATTCACTTCCCCCGGAAGCGGGGGCAATATAGGGAAAGATGCGTCACAAGTCAAAAACATTTTCGCGGACTCGTGTTTGCGCTGATTGGAGGACAACGTTATGTGGCCGAAGATCTTGATGCTTGCGGTTTCGCTGACACTTGCCGGTTCAATGGGGTTTGCCGCAGATACCCTGGGCCCGGCGAAGGCGGCGGCCTCCGCCAAGGCGGTGGTGGCAAAACAGACCTTGATCGACCTCAACACGGCAACAAAAGCTGAACTGGCCGCCCTGCCGGGTATCGGCGACGCCTATGCAGACAAGATCATTGCCGGGAGGCCCTACAAGGGGAAGAATCAGCTCAAGTCGAAGAAGGTTATTCCCGTTGCGACATATGACGGGATCCAGGACAGGATCATCGCCCGGCAGCCCCCCAAGAAAAGATAAACGGCGGGGCGCCATGACCCGCGTCCGGCTCAGGGCCGTCCGTCGGCCGGGGAAAACAGTGAATCCCTTAGATTTATCGGCGGACTTCTGATAGACAGGAGGCCGTGTCAGTCCGTCGTATCCGGAAGGGACCGGTTAAGCGATCCACCGGGCGATGTCATCAAAAAGCGGAATTTGACCAAGGCAGGGCCATGAACCTCAAGATCTCAAATTCTTCACTGTCTTACAAAACCAGTGCCGATACCGACATCATCGACATCACGACCGATGTCGCCCATCAAGTGGGTAAGTCGGGACTGTCGGACGGGCAGGTGCTCATCTTTGTACCCGGTTCGACAGCGGCCGTCACCACCATCGAATACGAAAGCGGCGTCGTTCGGGACCTGAAAGAGGCCATCGAACGGCTTGCCCCGACCGGCATCCCCTATCGGCACGACGCCCGATGGGGGGACGGCAATGGCTACGCGCACGTGCGTGCGGCGCTGTTGGGACCTTCCCTCGGCGTTCCTTTGATCGACGGCCGTCTCGTTCTGGGAACCTGGCAACAGATCGTTCTGATCGATTTCGACAACGAGCCGCGGGATCGAAAGATCCTGGTCAGCGTTTCAGGGTATTGATGCGCGAGGCGATGCATTCCGTGCGGGCAGGGACCATCTACAAGGAGATGTGCCATGAACACGTTGAGGGTCATCTTGTTGTTGAGCATGCTTTCCGGGCTGCTCATGGTTGTGGGGTATTTTGTGGGCCGGGGAAAAGGCGTGGTCATCGCCCTGGCCATATCGGTCCTGATGAACTTCGGGAGCTATTGGTTCTCGGACGCCATTGTCTTGAAGATGTACAACGCCCAGCCGGTTACGCAGGTGGAGGCTCCCGCGCTTTACGACGCCGTGGATTCCCTCTCGGCCAAGGCCAGGATACCCACCCCGAAAGTATATATCATCCCATCCGACACGCCCAACGCCTTTGCCACCGGTCGGGATGAGCATCATGCCGCCGTCGCGGTGACGTCGGGTATCATGAAGCTCCTGAATCGGGACGAACTGGAGGGCGTCATCGCCCATGAGTTGTCCCACATCAAGCACAAGGACATCCTGATCGGCACCATGGCAGCCACGGTTGCGAGCGCGGTGGTCTTGTTGTCCCGGTGGGCCGTCTTTTTCAGCAATGACGATCGGGGCACCGTCAGCGTCATTGCCATGGCCATTATCGCACCGATCGCGGCAACCGTGATCCAGATGGCCATATCCCGATCGCGGGAGTATGACGCCGATACCGGCAGCGCCAAGGTGACGGGCAACCCCGAAGCGTTGGCCGGCGCTCTGGCGAAATTGGCCGGCGCGGCCAGCGAGAAACCGATGGCCGCCAATCCCTCGACCGCCCACCTGTTCATCGTCAATCCCCTCTCCGGGGGAACCATCGCGGGCCTCTTCAGCACCCATCCGCCGGTGGAAAAGAGGATCGAGCGATTGCTGAAAATGAGAGACGATCCAATCAGATGACAACGTATTTTGCATGAAGAATCCATCAAGGCTCGGAGGAGGACCGTCATGAAAGCTGAATTCAAGGAGAGATTCCTGAGGTATTGGGACAGATATTTCCCCGGGGCTGAATTACCGATCGGATTTTATTATTCCGATCAAGCGGAACCGAAATTCATGGCCGCCCTCCCGAAAGGACATCGGTGCGTGATCGGGGATTTGGCAAAGGTCCGAAAGGGGAAAACGGTTTGCTTCAACACCCAGACAATTGGCTGCGCAGGCGGCAAACGATACTGTGGTTTCGAGAGCAAATTAACCGCCGACTTTGAATATTTTTTGTCCTATGGAATTCCGGACAAACTGGAGGGGGAACGATATAAGAAATCCCCGCAGCTCGTCAAGGAACACCTGAAACACCAGAAGCCCTGGAAAGCACCGGGCCAGTATATTCTTTTCAAAAGATGGGACCAGATGGAGGATCGTGATAACCCGCAGGTGGTCATCTTCTTTGCCGCGCCCGATGTTCTTTCCGGTCTTTTTACACTGGCTAATTTTGACGAACCACAGCCCAACGGGGTCATTGTGCCCTTCGGCGCCGGGTGCGCGACGATCATCGATTACCCGTACAGAGAACTTAAATCCGCCGAGCCCCGCGCCGTACTGGGCATGTTCGATGCGTCGGCGCGACCCTTTGTCCCCTCTACGGTTCTAAGCTTTGCCGTTCCCTGGCCAAAATTTGTCCGTATGGTGGACAACGTGGAAGAGAGCTTCCTCATCACAAAATCCTGGAGTAAGGTGAAAACAAGAATGAAGCGGGCTCAATTGTACAGGACCGAAGGTGGCGTTGCCTCTAATTGACCGGTGGAGTCGAACTTGAGCTGGCAGAGATGGCCGGCAACCGGCCAATTAACCATTTGGCCTCGGATTGGTGCGATTTTCAAAATACAATGAGGCTATAATAGAGGATGCGCCTTCGGTAAGGAGCTTATAGATCATGATTGGGAGAGTAACTTCATAAAGCATAAGTTGTGGATCTGCCAATTGTAGAATCTGCAGGAGGTCTCCATCATCGGGGACTAGTTGATGAATAACAGCGTGCTCCGTTGTCGCAGGGGAACACCAATCGGGAGGACTGACAGAATATTGTCCCGAACAAGGAAAGGGTCGAACAGCGTAGATAAGACAAGAATTATTTACGAGAAAAGGACACGGAATATTCGTCTCAAGATAACGCATGGACAAAGGTCTGGTGACTGCAATGATATCATGGATTGGCATTGAGGACGAGAAGGCCTGAATTCGGGTGTGATCAATGATGTTCGAAATATCATACCCTTTATGATGCCACTTTTCGTAGTTATGAATAAACTGCTTCAGCGATTCCTTTTTGTTATGTAGGTAATCAACAATCACCATGCCATGAGCGAGTGGCACAGCCACATAGTGGAAACAACAATACGTGCACCCCTTCCGGCAGGTGATCCTCTCGCCTTTTGAGGTCAAGGTTTTCACGAGAGCTTTGTAACTATTATGACGGGACTGGATCAGGAGTTCTCGATATTGTCCACAGAATCCCCTGCGCCATGCCCCGTATGAGCCTGTATTTTCTTTGGCCTCAATTTGCTCAATTTGCCGATAACGGTTTTTCGCCATTTTAGCCTTTAAACAGCCCAAATGGATAAGACTTATCTGTTTTATTTAATCGATTCTACAAACTTGGGCAAGACGGTATTTTCTATCCAATTAATGTGCATATCTCCTGCACCAAACTCCGGCTGCTCAACCAGGAACTGCAGGAAGGGAATATTCGTTTCTATTCCCTCGACTTTAAAGCCCGTCAGCGCATTTTTCATATTCGCTAACGCTTCTTCGCGGGTATTCCCTGTCGTAATCAGCTTGGCTAATAATGAATCATAGTACGGGCTGATCGTGCATCCCTGATGGCAGTGCGTATCGACCCGGACATTGTTGCCTTCAGGCAAAGCAAAATAGGTTATGTCACCCGGCGACGGCATAAAATCATCTTTGGCGTCGTCGGCTGTTATTCGACATTCAATCGCATGTCCCTTGAATTTGATGTCCTCTTGATTCAGGGAGAGAGGGGCGCCAAAGGCAACCTGAATCTGCTCCTTTACCAAGTCTATGCCGGTCACCTCCTCGGTGACCGGGTGTTCAACCTGAATACGCGTGTTCACTTCCATAAAATAAAATTCATTCCGGTCTTTATCGACCAGAAACTCTACCGTGCCCGCACTATTGTAACCAATACTTGAGGTAAGAGCGACGGCCGCTTCCAGAATTCTACTCCTTAAATCATCGGGCAGATTGGGCGGATGAGCTTCTTCGATGACTTTCTGGTAACGCCTCTGTGTGGAACAGTCTCTTTTCCCCAAATGGATGACTTTCCCGAAATTATCTCCGATCACCTGTACTTCCACATGCCGGGCATTCTGTACATAGCGCTCTACAAACAGAGTCGCATCACCAAAGGCTTGCAATCCTTCATTGGAAGCCATATCAAAGGAATTTTTCAGGTTTTTTTGTTCGGTGACAATACGCATCCCACGGCCACCACCGCCGGCGGCTGCTTTGAAAATAACAGGAAACCCTATTTTTTGAACTTCTGCTTCCACATCTTGGAAACTGCGCAGACCTTCGCTGCCCTCGGTCATGGGGACATGGTTCTTCCTAGCCAGATTTCGCGCCTTGATTTTGTCCCCCAATTGCCTCATCGTTGCAGAGCGTGGACCGATAAAAATGATCTCATTCTTCTCACACGCATCAGGCAATGCAGGATTTTCAGCGAGGAATCCATACCCGGGGTGAATTGCATCGGCGCCGGTTTCCAAAGCAGTTTTAATAATCTTCTGTATATTAAGATAACTCGAATGAACCTGGGGCGGGCCGATACAGACAACCTCATCGGCCAGTTTTGCTCCCATACTTTCCCTATCGGCTTCCGAAACGACCAATACGGTCTCTATGCCAAGATCCTTACAGGCTTTGATAATGCGGACAGCAATTTCACCTCTGTTGGCAACAAGTACCTTCTTTTTTTTCATAAAACCTTTCACCTCAAAATCTTAAGAAAGAATTTCTCACTTCCTCTCGCTTCACCGCATGCTCATTTAAACTAAGCTGGTGGCCATTGTTCATGGCCACCAGCCTGGATATCCGCTCCCGGATTTATATGATCATTTCTCCGGTCTGATGAGCATCACCGCTTCTCCCTTTTTTACCATGTTTCCGCTATCCGCCAGAATCTTCTCCACCTTCCCTTTGACGCCGGCAGCAACGGAACGAAAACATTTCATGATCTCGAGTAAGCAGACGACGGTATCTTCATCAACCTGATCCCCTTCCTCCACAAAAGGAGGCTCTCCGGGACGGGGTCTGCGATAGAAAACACTGTTTACCGGCGCCTCAACCGGCACAAGGCCATCCGCATTTGCTGCTGTCATAAAACCTTACCTCCTCTTCTTTGAGTGACACGGGTTGATATCCCTCCGCATGTGCTGAAGCGGGTGCAGGCAGCCGGGATTGTTTTTCGATGCGCTGCCCGCGGGCGCCTGTGAACCGCGAACGTTCTACAGATATTTCTTGTAAGAATCAGGTCCACCTGGGGTGATGTTTTTCATGGCCTCACCCATCAAAATATACGTCAGAACGAAGTCTTCGTCGGACGCATCGGGCGGCAGGCCCAAGTTTTTCTTCAATTCTTCGGCCGACGGTTCCGAATTCAGATGCTCGATAATATGGTCGGCCCTTTCTTTTATCTTTTTGGCCTGCGGGAGACTCAAAAGCTTGTCTTTGAGGTTTGGATCCATATCGGGGAGTCCCGCATCTTCGATGCCGAAAAGACCGGCGGCATGCTCGACCATGGAGTCAATGCATTGTTCCCAGCGTCCCAGTTGCACATTGAGAACCGCCTGAGTCACGATGTATTGCGAAAACGGGGTGATCATGATGGGATGCCCAAGCTCTTCCAGAATACGGGGAATCTCGTCCAGCACCTCCTGGAGTTTTTCCGGGATGCCCAACGCCGCCAACTGGGTCGTGGTGTTGGAAATGACGCCCCCGGGAATCTGGTGTTTATAGTAGGTCAGATCGAAGGGCAGGGGGTAGTTGTCGACGGGATGGCCGAACGCCTTCCCGATTTTGGTCAGCCGCTCCGATACGACCTTCAGTTTTTCCACATCGATGTTGTGCTTGATCCCGAGTTCCTCGGCATTGCGGACGATGTCGAACGCCGAAGGATGGGAGGAGCTGTATGCCAGGGGCGGAACGCAGGTGGAGATCCTCCTCACCCCCAACTCCATGGCGACCGTCGCGTTATAGGTGTGCAGGCCGTTCATGCCGTGAGCATGAAACTCGAGCGGTATACCATTGGCGTTCTTCTGCATGGCGGGGATGAGCGTCCGGAGACGTTCCGAAGTCAGCAACCCGTCCACATCCTTGATACACAGACTGATCGGCTTGAATTTCTCGGCAACTTCCTTCACTTGAGCGCCGTAAAACTCGTCGGTATGCCGGGGGCCGTGTCCGATGGCGAAATAGGGTATGGGTTCTATCCCTATTGCGCGAAACATGGGGTATAAAATGGGGAATTCATTCTTGATCTCATCTCGAGTACAACAGATGCACGAGGCCTGGTTAATGTTCGGCAACCAGTCTTTCATCACCCCGTAACTGATCCGTACCGTTGCTTTATTTTCAGGCGGGCTCGTGAGAAACATCATCATGCCCATGGTGTTTATAATAACATTCGTATCCGAATTCTTCAGCTTTTCTCTGAACATACCATACAGGATGCCGGGATCTTCGTTAAAAAAGCGGGCGCTGATCATGGGCTGGGCGCCATGCCACGGACCGTTGATCGAATAATAACCGGCTTCGGCAATTTCGCCGAGAACCGGCTCGATCATGTGATAGCTCATCATCATTCCCCACAGGCTCTGCGTTCCATCACGCAGCGTTTCATCAACCAACTGGAGTGTGTCATTGCCACTGACGGTACCTGGTTTTGCCTCCTTAACCATAAAACTTACCTCCTCCTTTTTATTTGTAAAATTTAACACCTCTGCAGGCATCACTGTGCAAATAGTGTCGAAAATGTAGATAGATATTCACCGGGCTATATTCAAATTGAACCTGCGCTTCATGCCGTTTATCCGTTTGAAATCAACACAAAACCCCGCACTCTTCTCGAGACACGGAGGCTGTGATCAATACCACCGTAATATGACCTCATAGGTTGAAAATGGTGCTTTGAACGATGTAACTTTATAAAGGGATGCGTGGAGCATGCTTCTATTATCTTGATTTGTCAATACAGAAATGAATCATTGTGAAGACTTTTATCGAATCGGACATCCAATCCGATGGGAGGCCTGTCATGGTGTTTTATGACTATCGTTAATCCAGCAACTTATCTCGACTTATGAGACGTTTAGCGCTCCGTGGAGGGAAAATTAAGGGGAAGGTTAGGAGATGGAAGGAGATGCGAAAAATAAAACCTGTCGGCGTTATGAAATCAGTATTGAGGAAAAGCGAAGAGGAATAGATCAGCCTGCAACTGTTCCTATTGATTTAATGAACGGGCATGGTGTATCTTCGGCTCAACGGTTTCCGCCCCCGAACGCTCTCTGGATGACCTCCTCCGAAAGCGGACGATTCCGGAGATCGAGATCGAGTTCCAGAGAGCGCTGGAGTCAGTTGAATCTGACCCACCTGTAGCGATAACAGCAGCGTGCTCAATATTGGAGTCCTTCTGTCGCATTTTCATTCAGGAGAAGGGGTTGGGGCTACCATCCGATCAAACGGCAAAGCCTCGATACGGAGGGTGGGTCAATTTTCAATGCAGATTGACACACGATCTTCCAGGCCTTCCGCCACGTTGTCAACGTCGATTCCGGCGTGAACCGCAAGTATGAGGGGACAGGACTGGGGCTGCCCATCAGCAGACGGCTCGTCGAATTCATGGGCGGAAGGATCGAGGTCGAAAGCCAATGGGGCTCGGGAAGCACGTTCAGTTTTACCCTGCCCCGGGAGAGGAAGGTGTGATGAAAAGAAAGATCCTGGTTGTCGACGACAGCAGCGCCGATCTGTACATGATGGAGACCCTGCTGAAGGGTCACGGGTACGACGTGGCCACGGCCGAAAACGGCGAGCAGGCCCTCGAGAAGGCCCGTCTGGACCCGCCTGATCTGGTTGTCTCGGACATCCTGATGCCGGTGATGGACGGCTACAACCTGTGCCGCGAATGGAAGGCGGACGATACGCTTCGTCGCAGGCCCTTTGCCCTTTATACGGCCACCTATATGGATTCCAAGAGCGAGGCGCTCGCGCTGGATCTCGGGGTCGACCGGTTCATCCTTAAGCCCCAGGAACCGGACGTTCTGATCGGCATTATCCGGGAGCTGCTCGGAGAGGGCTACCGGGCCAGGCAGGTGGAGGCCAGGTCCACCGAGGAAGAGATGGAGCTCTGCCAGCAGTACAACGAGGTCCTCTTCAACAAACTCGAGCAGAAGATGCAGGATCTGGAAACGGCCAACCGGAAGCTGAGGCTCTCCGAGGAAAGCTACCGCCGAACCTTCCTGAATGCTTCGGATGTCATTTACACGGTAGACGGCGATCTCATTCTAAGGAGCATTTCGCCGAGTGTGGAGCGTATCCTGGGCTACAAAGCGAAGGATTTCGTCGACCGGCCCGTCACTGAATTCGGGCGCCTGGTTCTGACGCCCGAATCTTTTGAGCGCGCGATCGCCGATTTGGCCACCGTCCTCGGGGGACAAACGATCGACTCGACGGTGTATGAATTCATTGCCGGGGACGGGACCCTCAAATACGGCGAAGTCAGCGGTTCCCCGCTGATGCAGCAGGATGGCAGGATCACCGGGATCGTTTCGGTGGCCCGCGACATCACCGACCGCGTGCTGACGGAAAGGGCCCTCCGGGAGAACGAGGAGAAATATCGTTCCCTGTTCGATCATTGCCTGGATGCAGTTTATTCTTTTGATGCTGAAGGCGGATTCCTGTCCGTGAACGATTCCACTTGTAGGATAAGCGGCTACTCGCGGGAAGAGCTCATGCGTATGGAATTCGCCCCCCTGATCGTTCCGGAGGAGAGACGGAAGGTTCGGTCGCACTTTCAAAAAGCCTTGCACGGAGAGCCGCAAAATTATGAAACAACCATTCTGCATAAGGATGGGGGCCGAGTGATCATCCAGGTGACCAACACACCGGTGACCGTGGAAGACAAGATCGTCGGCGTGTATGCCATCGCGGAAGACATCACCGACCGCGTGCGGGCAGAAAGGACCCTCCGGGAGAACGAGGAGAAATATCGTTCCATGTTCGGCCATTCCATGGATGCGATCCTTTTGACCCGGCCGGACGGCACGATCCTCGATGCCAACCCGGCCGCCTGCACGATGTTCGGCCGGACACGGGAGGAAATCGTCAGAATCGGGCGCAACGGCCTAGTGGATACCGAGGATCCCCGTTTGCACGCCGCATTGAAAAATCGGGCCGCCGAGGGTGCAACGATGGCTGAATTCACGATGATCCGCGCCAATGGCGAGAAGTTTCCCGTGGAAATGACATCAGCCATTTTTGAGGATGAGAGCGGTCGGCAAAAATCCATTATGATTATTCGTGACATCACCGAACGAAAACAGATAGAGGATGAAAGGCGAATCAGTGAGGAAAAATTTCGGAGCTTTGTTGAACAATCGTCTGAAGGCATCTATCTTTTTGAACCAAATGAGCCAATCCCGATTACTTTACCAATCGATGAACAGATCAGAAAGATTTACGAGGGCAATATTATTGAATGCAACGATCGCCAGGCAAAAATGTATGGCTTCATGAAAGCCGAAGATTTAAAGGGTGTTTCTCTTGCTGAATTTCATGGCGGCACAGATAAACCTGAGAATATTGAATTTATCCGCTCCTGGATTAAAGCAGACTATCGTATCACCAACGCCATCTCTTCTGAGGTGGATAAAGACGGTAATCCTGTGTGGTTCCGCAATAATCTTATTGGCATTGTTGAACACGGTTTCCTGAAACGTGTCTGGGGCACACAGATCGATATTACAGAGATTAAAAAGATAGAGGTCACTTTGCAACAGACTAATGCGTTTCTTAACTCAATAGTGGAGAATATCCCGGACATGGTCTTCGTCAAGGATGCCGGGGAGCTCCGGTTTGTTCGGTTCAACCGGGCGGGAGAGAATCTGCTGGGTCACTCCAGGGACGAACTGCTGGGGAAGAACGATTACGATTTCTTCCCGAAGCAGCAGGCAGACTTCTTTGTGGAGAGGGATCGAAGTGTCCTTCACGAGAAAGCGATTGTGGAGATCGTGGAAGAACCCATTCAGACTCGCAACAAGGGAGAGCGCATCCTGCACACCAAGAAGGTGCCGATCCTGGGCACAAACGGAGAACCCGAATACCTGCTGGGCATCTCTGAGGACATCACCGACAGCATACGGCAGGAGCGGGCACTACGGGAAAGCGAAAGAAGATATAGGGAAATGTCGAATTTACTGCCGATTCCACTGTTTGAAACCGACCTTTCGGGCAAGGTCATTTTAGCAAATCCGGTCATCTTCGAAACCTTCGGATATACGCAAGCCGATTTTGAAGAAGGCCTGCATGGATTTCAGATGATTCTCCCGGGCGATCAGGAAAGACTGGCAAAGAACATTCAGGATCTATTGGCTGGGAAATGGGAGAGTCCATCCGAGTACACGGGGATTCGAAAAGACGGGAGCACCGTTCCGCTTCTGGTCTATCCGAGTGTCGTCCACCGCGATGGGAAGCCCGTGGGATTCAGAGGGGCCATGATCGATCTTACGGACCGGAAGCTCATGGAAGAATCCCTCAGGAAAAGCAATTTCAGCCTGTCCGAAGCCCAGCGGATCGCTCACATCGGGAGCTGGGAATGGGACGTCGAGAGCAACAACATCTATTGGTCCGATGAGATTTATCGGATCCTGGGGATCACGCCTCAGCGATTCGAGGGAGGAACCCATGAAACTTTCTTAGGATTCGTTTTCCCCGACGAACGAGACAGGGTAAAACAAGCCCTTGAGAAAACCCGGCAGAGCGGAGCGAAAAGCGAAATAGACCACCACATCAACCGGTCTGACGGTTCGGTGCGTGACATCCATCAGTGGCTGGAACCCATTATGGATCACACCGGCAAAGTTGTCAGGGTGTTTGGGACCGTACAGGATGTAACCGAACGGAATCAGATGGATAAAGAGCTGGATGATGCGAGAAATCAGTTGATTCAGTCGGAAAAGCTCGCTTCGCTGGGCAGATTCTCCGCCGGGGTGGCCCACGAGATCCTCAACCCCGTGAATATCATCTCCATGGAATTGCAGATGCTTATGTTAAAAGAAAATACGCCCCTTGAAGTTCGGGAAGAATTAAAGATTTGCATGGAGCAAATCAAGCGCATTGTAAATATCGCTCAAGATCTCAAACAGTTTGCCCGAATGGATTCGAAGAAGACCGTCAAGTCCGATATCAATGACACCATTGCCTATGTTTTGAATTTGTCTGCGACCCAGCTGAAGATAGAAGGGGTAGAAATAGAGGTGCAATATCAGCCTGATTTGCCGATGATGGTTATGGACAAGGGAAAGATACAGCAGGTGATCTTGAATCTGATTTCAAACGCTGTGGACGCCATGGCGGAGAAAGAGACAAAAGTGTTACGCATCAGAACAGATCTGGAGAAGACGTCAGAAGATTCAGAATCCGTGAAAGTAACCATCGCCGACAGCGGTCAGGGCATCAGTAGTGAGAGTATGTCAAAAATATTTGATCCGTTTTTTACCACCAAGGAAGTCGGAAAAGGGACCGGACTGGGGCTTTCCATCTCGTATGGCATCATCCATGATCATGGAGGGATGATCTGGGCAGACAATAATGAGTGGGGCGGCGCGTCTTTTTATTTCAGGCTGCCCGTTAAAACGGATGGTTAGAAGAACACTTTTTAAAGGGGGGTTGTTATGGACAAAATGTTCATCAAGGATGTTGTTCCTAAGGAAAAAGTTCTTATCGTCGATGATGAAGCCCATGTCTTGAAATTAATGCGGGATTATCTGGTGTCAGAAGGATATGATGTGCACACTGCAACCAGCGGGCTTGAGGCTATTGAAAAGGTCAAAGAGGTGACGCCCCACATCGTATTTCTTGACATTATCATGCCCGGTATGGGGGGCATCGAGACCATGCAGGAGATCAAAAAGATAAATCCTAAAATTTGGGTTGCCATGGTCACCGCCGTTGTTGATGAGGAGCTTGCTAAAAGAGTGATTCAGTTGGGTGCCGATGACTATATCGTCAAACCCATTGATCTCGGGTTCCTTAGAGTGTATGTGTTGGTAAGAATGATTCAGCTTCTAAATTAGTTGTCTAAATGACGGTAATATGACCATGAAAAAGGTGCTGATCATCGACGATGAAAAATATTTTTGCCGCGCTGTCAAAAAAGTTATCGAAACAAATCGAGATTTTATGGTGTTGACCGCTACGCGGGGGGATGAAGGATTGCGGCTGGCCCAGACCGAAACGCCGGATCTGATCCTGCTCGATATCGTGATGCCCGGGATAGCGGGCACGCAGGTGGCCGAGGAATTGTTGGAGGATCCCGCCACGGCCACCATCCCCATCATCTTCGTGACGGCGATCGTCAAGCAGGAAGAAGCCGAAAGGAACAAGGGCTTCCTGGGCGGCCGGATGTTCATTGCCAAGCCCGTTGTCGTTGACGAGCTGTTGAAAAAGATCGATTCGTTGCTGTCGTCACAATGAACAGCCGGGATCATTGGTTGCTCTATCCTTGGGAGATCTATGCCAACCTCTAAAAACCGTACGGATTTTCAGAGCTGATCAACTTCAATCGGTAATCCTCTCCTTAATATCAGTCAAGAGTGATTGAATCGTAGGTGTAAAGTTAGTCGACGTGAACCTTATTTTCTCTTACATCTGTTCGCTGCATTCCGATCGAAAGCTGTTACAAATCAAATTCGGATCTCCCTGGTGACTGCAATAAATAGTCACCGAGTCCAAGTACCTCCGCTAGCCTAGACCTC
>Ga0209719_1000184_pt1 | contig 94406 bp, 88 predicted proteins | sample AD_JPNAS2_MetaG_FD_184421 | JGI IMG/M metagenome (GOLD analysis project Ga0209719, IMG submission 184421) | Active sludge microbial communities of municipal wastewater-treating anaerobic digesters from Japan - AD_JPNAS2_MetaG (SPAdes) (version 2) | ecosystem: Engineered > Bioreactor > Anaerobic...
GTCCGCTTGTGTTAAAGTTGGCTAACGGAGAGTTAATCAATTTGGTATCCAAAGAGAAAGTTACGCCTAAAGCCGAATTGGCTGGATTTGTGGTGGTAGTGGTTTACCGTATTAAATACGATATTTCGCCCGAAGGCATTCAAAAAATGTCGGAACAGATGCTTACTTTCGGAAGGGTAGAAATACAAAACACTACTTTTGATATCAGTGTTAAAGGGAAAGAAGCAACAAAATTTAAGCAAGCTGCCGTTTGTATATTGCAGTAATGACTTAATACTGAGCTTGAAAGACGGTAAGGGCTAAAATGTGGATGTATTTGTTTTTCTTTATTAACTTCACAAATTTTTATGCCTTTGTCTGTAATTAAAAATTTTTATACTATTTTTGTAGAAATTAAAAAAATAAAATAATATGTTAAAAAAGAGAAGTTTAAGTTTATTATTGTTGTTATTTGTTGTTTTCACACAGCTATATGCTCAGCAAAACACCAAAGGGATTGATAGTAAAATGTTGGAAGAAATAAGTAAAGCCTATAAAAATACAGCCGAAGACAAAGCCTTGCGAAATGCAATAGCCAATAATGATATTAATAAATTGGCTGCCAATAATGAAGTTGTAAAAAATGTAGATACTTATTTTTCAAATAAAGTGAATATCAAAGGCATGACCAATCAAAAATCTTCGGGTAGGTGTTGGATTTTTACCGGATTGAATGTCTTCAGAGCTAAGATGATAGCTAAGTATAATTTAAGTAATTTTGAATTTTCTCAAAACTATGTTTTCTTTTGGGACCAATTGGAAAAGTCAAATTTGTTTTTGCAAGCCATTATTGATACGCGTCATAAAGATAAAAACGATAAAACGGTAGAATGGTTGTTTAAAAATCCGATAGGAGATGGGGGACAATTTACCGGTGTCAAAGATTTGCTTACAAAATACGGTCTTGTTCCTAAAGAAATTATGCCCGAAACCAATACGAGCGAAAACACAGGACGTATGAGTAACTTATTATCTTTAAAATTAAGAGAATATGGTTTGGAATTGCGTGAAATGGGAAGTCAAAAAAATATGAACGAAGCCGCATTATTGAAAAGAAAAACCGAAATGCTGGCAACTGTTTACAGAATATTGGTGTTGAATTTAGGTCAACCGCCAACTGATTTTACATGGACATTGAAAGACAACAGTGGCAAACCGATTCATACAAAAGAATATACACCTTTGACTTTTTATAAAGAATATGTAAACGAAGATTTAAGCAATTATTTAATGTTTATGAACGATCCTACACGCGAATATTATAAAGTGTATGAGATTGAATATGACCGCCATGTGTATGACGGCGGGAATTGGAAATACCTTAATTTGCCGATGGAAGACATTAAAGAAATGGCAATAGCTTCTCTTAAAGACAGTACGAGTATGTATTTTTCCTGCGATGTGGGTAAGTTTTTTTATCGCGATAATGGAAGTCTTGATATCAATAACTACGATTACGCTTCTTTATTAGGCACTACTTTTTCAATGAATAAAAAGCAACGCATTGAAACCTTTGCAAGTAGCTCGGCTCATGCAATGAGTTTGTGCGGTGTCGATCTTGATAAAGAGGGAAAACCCATCAAGTGGTTAATCGAAAACAGCTGGGGAACCATAGGACACAATGGTTTTTTAATCATGACCGATGAATGGTTTGACGAATATATGTTTCGCCTTGTTGTCGAAAAGAAGTACGTTAAGAAAGTCCTATTGGATTATTTCAATCAAAAACCCATACAACTTCCCCCTTGGGATCCTATGTTTGCAGATGAAGAATAAATATTGCATGAATTGTCTTTTTGTGATAAAAAAAAATATACTTTTGTAAAAAAAATATCATTATGTACGTATATAAATTCCGACTATTATTTGATGATGTAGACGATTTTGTAAGAGATTACGAAATATGTGCAAAACAAAGTTTTAAAGATTTCCATAATGCGATTATAGCTAGCATTAATGGCTTGAGTTCCGAAGAGTTGGCATCTTTTCATATCTGCGACCGTAAGTGGAACAAACGTCGTGAAATAACATTGGTAGATATGTCGACCGATATGGATGAACCCGAAGAGCTAATGGAAGAAGATGAAAATGCACCTGCTATAGAACCCATGATTACGATGGAAAATGCCGTTTTGAGCGATTATATGGACGATCCTCATCAGCGTATTATCTACGAACATGATTTTTTGAATCTACGAACTTTTTATATAGAATTGCTCAAATCCTACGAAGCAAAACCTAATAAAAAATATCCCGTTTGTATATTCAGTTCAGGCGAATTGCCTCAAAAAAATATTTTGATAACACATGATAATGAGCTGTTTGCAGAAGAAAATCCTACTTCGACAGATGAAAACATAGACGAAGATGATGATGAAGTGTATTTCGATGAAAATGAATTAGACGGTTTTACCTCTGATTTCATCGATAATTCTAATTTGTAGTTGCTTGGGTGAAAACAAATAAAACCTTACTACTTATTGCAGGACCTACTGCTTCAGGCAAAACAGACGTAAGTATTGCATTGGCAAAGCGTTATAATACTTGTGTTATTTCAACCGATTCCCGTCAATTCTATAAGGAAATGAAAATAGGAACGGCAGTTCCTTCCGATGAAGACTTAAAGCAGGTAAAGCATTATTTTATAGGACATTTATCGGTGCATGACTATTATAATATTTATAAATTTGAAACCGATGCTTTGTCGGTGTTGAATGAATGTTTTCAGACAAAAGACACGGTAATAGCTTGCGGAGGAAGCGGTTTGTACATAGATGCACTTTGCTACGGGGTGGATGATTTCCCTGACCCAGACCCTCATTTACGTAAAGAGTTAACGGAGCATATTCGAAACAATAGAATAGATGTCTTGTTGCAACAATTATCCGAATTAGACCCGGCATATTATGAAATTGTTGATAAAAACAACCCTCATCGTATTCTGAGAGCCGTAGAGGTTTGCTTGCAAACGGGAAAAACCTACAGTTCGCAACGTAAACAAAATCAGAAAGAAAGGCAGTTTACTGTCAAAAAATATTGTTTAGATGTAGCTCGCGAAATATTGTATCAACGTATCAATCGTCGCACCGACCAAATGATAGCACAAGGATTGATAGAAGAAGCAAAGGCATTGTATCCTCTTCGTTACTTGAATGCACTTAACACAGTGGGATACAAGGAGATTTTTGAGTATTTAGAAGGGAAATCCACTTTGGAAGAAAGCATTGCAAACATTAAAACCCACACGCGACGTTATGCTAAACGTCAAATTACTTGGTTTAAACGCGATACGACTTATCAATGGATAAGCCCGGAAGAAGCAATCGAAAATATTTAATATTCATTTTCTTATTGTTAAAATCCGTTAAAAATCTCTTTATCTTTCAAAATACGTAGGTTATATATGCAAAAAAGATGTATTTTTGCACTCTTTAAAAATACATACATGGAAGTTTCATCAAAATATAATCCGCAGTTAATAGAAGACAAATGGTATCGGCATTGGATGGAAAAGGGCTATTTTCATTCGCAACCCGATCATCGTCTTCCTTATTCTATTGTTATTCCACCCCCTAATGTTACCGGTGTTTTGCATATGGGACATATGTTAAACAACACGATACAAGATATTTTGATTCGTAGAGCAAGAATGAAAGGATTCAATGTTTGTTGGGTGCCGGGTACCGACCATGCCTCGATTGCCACGGAAGCCAAAGTTGTTGAGTTATTGCAAAAAAAAGGGATAGAAAAGAAAAATATTTCACGAGAAGATTTTTTGAAACACGCATGGGAATGGAAAGAAAAACACGGAGGCATTATTCTTCAGCAGTTAAAAAAATTAGGAGTCTCATGCGATTGGGAGCGAACTCGTTTTACAATGGACGAAGTCCTTTCCGAATCGGTTATGGCTGTTTTTATTGATTTGTACAATAAAGGCTTGATATATCGTGGCGTTCGAATGGTAAATTGGGACCCGAAAGCTCTGACGGCTGTTTCCGACGAAGAAGTGGTGTATCAAGAAGTGAAATCGAAATTGTATTATATACGATATAAAATTGAAAACTCGGATAATGAATGTATTACCATAGCTACTACACGTCCCGAAACGATTCTGGGCGATACGGCTGTGTGTGTACATCCCGACGATGAGCGTTATACGCATTTAAAGGGAAAAAGAGTATTAGTGCCTTTAATCAATCGTTCGGTTCCTTTAATTTTTGATGAATACGTTGATAAAGAATTCGGTACGGGAGCTTTAAAAATCACCCCCGCACACGACATCAACGATTATCAATTGGGAATAAAACACAATTTGGAAACTGTCAATATTTTTAATGATAATGGGACTTTAAACGAAGATGCTCAATTACTTGTAGGTGTTGACCGTTTCAAAGCACGCGAAGCAATAGTGCCGCTTTTAGAGAAAGAGGGCAATTTGGTTAAAATAGAAGATTATGTGAATAAAGTCGGCTTTTCGGAACGTACACAGGAGGTCATAGAACCAAAACTTTCGCAACAATGGTTTTGTAAAATGGAAACCTTAGCGCAGCCCGCACTTAAAGTTGTTGCCGACGACACCATACAATTTTTTCCCGAAAAGCTTAAAAATGTGTATAATCACTGGATGGAGAATGTTAAAGATTGGTGCATAAGCCGTCAATTATGGTGGGGACATCGTATTCCTGCTTATTATTTGCCGAACAACGAAATAGTTGTTGCCGCATCGTTAGAAGAGGCTTTTGCAATTGCCAAAGAAAAATATCCGGACTTGCAACTTTCTATCAACGATTTAAAACAAGACGAAGATGTTTTAGACACTTGGTTTTCTTCTTGGTTGTGGCCCATTTCCGTATTTGATGGCATTCGTTATCCTGACAATGAAGATATTAACTATTATTATCCTACGGCTACCTTGGTTACCGCTACCGATATTATCTTTTTTTGGGTAGCCAGAATGATAATGGCAGGCATGGAGTATAGAAAAGAAATTCCTTTCCGCCATGTGTATTTTACGGGAATGGTGAGGGATAAATTACGCAGAAAAATGTCGAAATCCTTGGGTAATTCACCCGACCCGATTGAGTTAATGGATATTTACGGTGCCGATGGTGTTCGTATGGGAATGCTTTTAAGTTCGCCTGCGGGGAATGATTTAATGTTTGACGAAAGCCTTTGCGAGCAAGGACGTAATTTTAATAATAAAATATGGAATGCTTTGCGACTTCTTACAACTTGGAAGGTAGACGATAAGATTGGCGTTCCTGCCGCTTCGCAAACAGCAGCTGTATGGATGCAATCGCGTCTTAATCAGGTAATGAGCAATATTGAAGATGATTTTTCAAAATATCGTTTGTCGGAGGCTTTGATGAACATTTACAAATGTATATGGGACGATTTTTGTTCCACTTACTTAGAAATAGTGAAACCTGCTTACCAACAGCCGATTGATAGAACTACCTATCAGGTAACTATTGACTTGTTTGCCAAATTAATGCAAGTCTTACATCCTTTTATGCCTTTTATTACGGAAGAAGTATGGCATGCACTCAAAGGGAACGATGAAGGCGATATCATCGTAAGCAATATGCCTGAGGTAGAAGAAATTAATCTTAGTATTTTAAACGATTTTTCCTTTACTATGCAGATAGTTGAGCAGGTGAGAAGATTGCGTAACGAACAGAATATACCACCAAAAGAAAGTTTGAAATTGTTTGTTTTATCAAACGATAAAAAAACTTTTTATAGCGAGGTATTAATAAAATTATGCAATCTTTCCGAATTAAAAGAAGTAAGTGAGAAAGTAGAAGATAGCTTAAGCTTTATCGTTCAAAATCAAGAGTTTTTTATTCCTTACCAAGCCAAGATAGACAAAGCGGAAGTAGAGCAGAAGTTGAAAAGTGAAATAGATTATACGCAAGGCTTTATCAATGCCGTCAACAAAAAGCTAAGCAACGAAAACTTTATTAAAAATGCACCGGATAAAATTATAAAATTGGAACGTAAGAAGTTAGCCGATGCTATAGAGAAAAAACGTTTATTGGAAGAAAAGTTAAACAATCTTTAATTTCAAGCGGTAAAAAAGATGAGTGATATTGGGAGTAACATCATTAAAGTATCACTGTAGTTAAATTTAAATTATTTATTGAAATTCAATAGTAAATAAAACAACTTCAGGTCTGTTTCCTATACGTACATTCGGACCCCACGTGCCAAATCCGGAAGAAACGTAAAAATGAGTGTTGTTGATTTTTTTATAGCCATAACTAACTTCAAAAAGACTTTGTGTAATGTAATTAATGGGCCAAAGTTGTCCGTGATGCGTATGTCCCGACAAATGCAAATCAACGGCATTTTTAGCCGCTTCATTTAATTGATTAGGTTGATGTTTCATTACAATAATAGGTCGTGCAGTGTCCAAATTGCTTATTAAATTTTTCAAAGGAAGAGGGGGAGTGTCGTTGATACTGTATTTGCTTTGTCTGTCTTTTCTGCCGATTATTTGTATACCATTGCTCAGTGTAATAGCTTGGTCTTGTAATACTTTAATATTACAGTTTTCTAAAAAATCAATAGCAAGTTCTATGTTGTCAATGTATTCGTGATTGCCGCTTACGGCAAATACGCCAAGCGGTGCTTTCATTTGTTGAAGATGTTTGCCTAAATTTTTTCTTCGTACGTTAGCTATGTTTCCATCAATTATATCGCCGCAAAGTAAAACTAAATCAGGTTGTTGCTCTTCGACTATCTGCAAAAGTTTCTTTTCCCCTTTTTCGCCGATAACGGCACCTAAATGGACATCGGAAACCATAAGAATAGTTAACGTTTTATTTCCTTCTATTTGTTTGTTTATTTGTAAGTTAATGTTGTTTATGCGTATTGATTTGGCATTGATATGACCTATTAATACTGTCAAAGCAACGACGCCGACAACAACACTTCCAAGCACTGTTTTTTGAAAGGAAGAGTAAGCAGGTAAAAAATGAAAAAAGTAATCCAATAAGCGTATACAATCGATAAAAACGACCGTGAGTAGAAAATATAGAAAAAAGACAAGCCATATAGCACCTATTTTATAAATGATATCACTCAATAAGGATGAATAAGAGTGCTGTAAAAACATGCCTATAATAAAAAAACTTGACAGCAGTATATATGCAATGGAAATGTATTTTTTAATTCCTACGGGAAAAGAAAACACCTGCATTGCTCTTATATACAGGTAGTAATGCAGAGAAAAATAAACGATGCTTACAATGGAAATAAAAATTAAAAAATACGAACTCTTCATAGGCAAAATCATAAAATTTACCTTGACAAATGCCAAGGCGATACAATAAACGCAAAGGAAAGAGAATTATTTTTTTTCTTCAATTAAATTTCAATGACGGATAAGGTAGGTGCATAGTAAAACCATCCACTTTTTTAAAAATTAAAAATAGATGGGGATTTATCTTTTATGCTGCTCTTGGCTAAATGGTTATTTATTAGCCAATTAATTCGGATGCTAAGAAATGGAAAATGCTTATAAGTTTTTTGGGTTTACCCTTACTACTTTTCCTTCATCGGAAACTACTAATACGAAGTTTCTTTCTTTCTTAGTACGAATTAATTTCGTGTGCGTAAGCTCTAATCCTAAAAGAATTTTTTCTCTAATACTGTTGTTTTTCTTTGTCATATTAAGCTAACTTTTTTATGTTACTATAAGTATTATTGTTCTTGATGTTAATGTTGTCTTTAAAATATCCTTCTGCGATAAGTTCGGCGTGCATTTTTGAGTTATCAAAAATCATCCAATAATCGCAAATAGGAATATATAAATTAAATAAGTTTTTCAATCCTGAAAGATACCTGCGAGCAATGGTAGAAGGAGGCACATTGTGTCCGCCTTCGGTTACTCTTATTTTTACCCTTTCGACTGCCAACTCAATGGAATCGAGCCAGAAGTAAAGCAAGGTAATCGTATAGCCAAGTTGTCTTGCTCTTTCTATTGTTTTGGCAAACATTTTCGTTGATAAAGTGGTTTCTACTGCAAAATCGGTTTTGCTTTCCAAGAGTTGCTCTATCTTTTTAATTACCACAGTGCCTGCTTCTATCGCTGATTTCTCAGGGTTTAAAGGGGATAAACCACGTGCAATTTCATCGGCATTTAAAAACTCTAAACAGGCTAAAGTTTCGGGTAATACGGTTAAAGACGCAGTTGTTTTGCCTGCACCGTTACATCCGGAAATAATAAATAAATTGGGCATTTGTTTCGTTTTTTTCAAGATGAAAAAATAATATTTTCTTAATAAATGTTTATACATCCAAAACATGGTTTATCAACTTTGCAAAAGTACAATTTTTTTTTGATATTACGCTTATTTTATAATAATGTTTCAATAGCTAAATGTTAATAAGTGGATAATCTGATAGAAAAATTTTAATAAATATTTAATTGTCATATTATTAGCAGTTTATAAAAACAGTGTTATTTTCAACTTAACTACTTCAAATATTGATGTTTTATCTCGAAAATGATTTTTTATTTCATTTTTATTGTTATTCCGTTTTTGGAAAAAATAGCATAATTTGGAAAGAAAAGGTGTTTTTTTTAGAAAAAACATACGGCTATTAATGGCAATTTTTCAAACTATATTTTTATGCGAAAATTAATGGTAGCTCTTTTTGTGGAAAAATTCATTTTTACAAAAAAAATAGCTATGGAAAAAATTCCATAGCTATCCTAATGTGACAATGTGTTATAATCTTATCTTTTTGATTTCTTCTTTTAAGCGATGGATGTCTTTCAGCCAAGATTCGAGATCTTCTTCGTGTTCCAACTCATCGTTTAAAATTTGTACTGCCATTTGGTGTGTTGCAAAGTCTTTACCAGCAGTGAAATCGGCAATTTCTTGATAACGTTGTATGGCACAGCGTTCGCCTGTTAAGTTTTGCTCAAGAATCACTTCAATATAAGGATCTGCCGGCTCTGCATAGCCGCAACCTGCTAATTTCATCCAGTCTTTCGGATTGATAACGGGCGTTCCGCCTAATTGAATAATTCTATCGGCAACTAATACGGCATGTCCTAATTCTTCGTCGGCATGAACCAATAGTTCGGCTTCTACTTCGCTTCGCATAGGTCCTTCCATTAAACGAGCACCTATCCAATATTGATAGTATGCCAACCACTCTTCCGATAAAGCAGCATTTAGCATTTTAATCAATTTTTTAATATCAAGTGCTGATACTTTTCTTGCTTCTTTTCCCATAATAATGTGTGTTAATGATTATTAAATGATTTATTTATATTTTATTATATTCTAAACATAACAAAGATAGTGCAAAACAAACGATAAATCATACAAATTATTGTTTTTTTTATTTTAATTTAATTGTTACTATCTTATTTTCTATTTATATATTTGTTGTACCTTTGCATATAAAAAAATAACCGAATAATTTTTTATCTATTTGGCTTTTTCTACTTGTTTTTTAATGTATGATTGACAGATTTTTGTTACATATAAGCACTTTAATCCGTCCTTCCGATAAGGTGTTGTTGGCGGTTAGCGGTGGAATAGACTCGGTAGTTATGCTGCATTTGTTTAAGCAAACCTCTTATAATGTGTCTATTGCTCACTGTAATTTTCAATTGAGAGGAAAAGATGCCGACGAGGACGAAAATTTTGTCAAACAATTGGCTTTGCACTACGATATTCCTTTTTATTCCGTTCGCTTCGATACGCAAGGCTATGCCGAAAAATGCGGTATTTCCATACAGATGGCAGCCAGAGAATTAAGATACGATTGGTTTCATTCGCTGATGCGAGAAATACAATACGACTGCATTGCTACCGCTCATCAACGCGATGATGTGTTAGAGACGTTTTTTATCAATATGCTTCGCAAAACAGGCATAAAAGGTTTGTGTGGAATCAAAGAGAAAAACGAACACATTATTCGTCCTATTTTGCGTTTTAGTCGTCAAGAAATAATTGCTTATGCCGATCAATTCGGACTTGCCTACCGAGAAGACAAATCAAATGAAGACGACTATTATAGGAGAAATTATATTCGACATCATATCTTGCCCAAATTGAAACAAATGCAAGCCAATTATGATGATGTGTTACACGAAACCATCGAAATATTACAACAACAAGAAGCGATTTACAGTCAGCACATCAAGGAGGTAAAGGCGGAAATGATGACGGAAAACGATGCTGTCTATATGATTGATATACAAAAGCTAAAACAACTAAACAACCTTACGACTTACTTATACGAATTTATCAGTCCCTTTGGATTTAATAGGACTCAAACGGAAAATATCGTCTGTATTTTAGACAATGAATCGGGAAAAATGTTTTATTCTTCCGCTTATTGTTTGTTAAAAGATAGGAATAGTATTCAAATAAAATCTATTGAAAAACAAGCTGCTTCTATAGTGATAGAAGATAGATTTGCGAATAATAAAATGCAAGAATATCGTTTATTGTTGGAACGTTTGCCTTATTGTCAAGGTTTTGAAATAGAAGATAGGGCAGAAGTAGCTTATTTTGATGCGGATAAAATAGAATTTCCTTTGCTTGTTCGCAAATGGAAAGAAGGCGATGTGTTTTTTCCTTTCGGTATGAAAGGGAGTAAGAAATTAAGCGATTTTTTTATTGATAATAAAATGTCTTTATTTGAAAAGCAGGAAATAGATTTGCTTTGCAATGGAAATGGAGATATTATTTGGGTGATAGGCAAGCGTTCGGATAATCGTTATCGCTTGACAACATCTTCTAAAACAGCGTTAAAAATTACTCATTATTGAAAAAATTAAACAGTATAACATATAAAAAGATTCATCATGGCAAAATTTGAAATAGTAGGCGGTAATCGATTAAAAGGAGAATTGATTCCACAAGGAGCTAAAAACGAAGCATTACAAATACTTTGTGCAGTTTTATTGACAAAAGAAAAAGTTGTTGTTTCCAATATTCCTAATATACTTGATGTGAATAGACTTATCGGGCTATTGAAAGCAATGGGTGTTAAAGTGGTGCAGCTTTCGTCCGACACTTATTCTTTTGAAAGCGTTGATGTTGATTTCGACTATTTACAAACGGATGATTTTATTAAACAAGCTAATCGCTTGCGAGGCTCTATTATGATTTTAGGTCCTCTGTTGGCAAGATTTAAGAAAGGAATGGCACCGCAGCCCGGAGGCGATAAAATAGGTCGTAGGAAATTAGATATTCACTTCGTCGGCTTGCTGAATTTGGGTGCAGAAATGGAAGTGTGCAAAGATAAAATGCTGTATAAGTTAACAACCAAGCAATTAAAGGGATGTTATATGCACCTTGAAGAAGCCTCGGTAACGGCAACTGCCAATATCGTAATGGCGGCTGTTTTAGCCGAAGGAAAAACGACCATTTTCAATGCAGCCTGCGAACCTTATCTGTATCAACTATGCACTATGCTGAACAGAATGGGAGCTAAAATCAGCGGCGTAGGCTCTAATTTACTCGTTATAGAAGGTGTTAAAGAACTGCATGGCACCACTCATCGTTTGTTGCCCGATATGATTGAAATAGGAAGTTTTATAGGAATGGCAGCCATTACACAGTCCGAAATTACAATTAAAAATGTGGGCTATGAGCATTTGGGTATTATTCCTAAAATTTTCCAACGTTTAGGCATACAAATGGAACGCAAAGGAGAGGATTTATACATTCCCGCTCAATCGAGTTATGAAGTAGAAACTTTTATGGACGGCTCTATTATGACCATTGCCGATGCCCCTTGGCCCGGTTTTACGCCCGACCTTATTAGCATTGTCTTAGTAACTGCTATTCAGGCGAAAGGAAGTGTGTTGATTCATCAAAAGATGTTTGAGAGCCGTTTGTTTTTCGTTGATAAATTGATTGATATGGGAGCACAAATTATTTTATGCGACCCTCACCGAGCAACTGTTATCGGCTTAAATCATCAATTCCCATTAAGAGGTACTACCATGAGTTCGCCCGATATCAGAGCAGGAGTAGCGTTGCTGATAGCAGCACTTTCGGCAAATGGAAAAAGTACGATATACAATATAGAACAGATAGATAGAGGTTATCAAAACATTGATATTCGTTTGCAGAATATAGGAGCAAATATCCGTAGAATAGAAGAATGAAAATAGCTTAATCTTAATTGGATTATCCAATCATTATTTTTATTTTACTATCTTTGCAAAATTTTTAAATATGGCAAAATACAAGATATGGAATATAATTTCAATGATATAGAAAATAGATGGAGAAAATATTGGGCGGAAAATAAAACTTTTAAAGCGGAAAACTTTTCGTCAAAGCCCAAGTTTTATATATTGGATATGTTTCCTTATCCTTCGGGTTCGGGATTGCATGTGGGACATCCTTTAGGATACATTGCAAGCGATATTTATAGTCGCTATAAACGTTTAAAAGGCTATAATGTGCTTCATCCTATGGGTTTTGACGCTTTTGGCTTGCCCGCCGAACAATATGCTATACAAACGGGACAACATCCCGCTATTACTACCGAAAAAAACATCCAACGCTATAAAGAACAATTGGATAAATTGGGTTTATCGTTTGATTGGGATAGGGAAGTGAGAACATCAGACCCTGCCTATTATAAATGGACGCAATGGACTTTTATTCAATTATTTAATCATTACTACTGTCATCGTACACAAAAAGCTCAGCCGATTAGTCGTTTAATAGAAATCTTGGAGCAGTCGGGAACTAAAGACACCCATGCAGCAACCGACAGCAAATTACAATTGACTGCTGAACAATGGAACAGCAAAACGGAAAAAGAAAAGCAAGAGCTATTAATGCATTATCGTTTAGCCTATCTTTCCGATTGTATGGTCAATTGGTGTCCGGGCTTAGGAACCGTATTGGCAAACGACGAAGTAGTCAATGGAACATCGGTGAGGGGAGGTTGTCCGGTAGAACAACGCTCAATGAAACAGTGGTTTTTACGAATCACAGCTTACGCAGATAGATTGTTGGAAGGTTTAAACAAAATAGATTGGTCGGATTCCTTAAAAGAAATACAACGCAATTGGATAGGAAGAAGCGAAGGTGCATTTATACGGTTTCCTATTCAAAATCAAAAAGCTACATTAGATGTGTTTACGACACGTCCCGATACGATTTTTGGCGTTAGCTTTATGGTGTTAGCCCCCGAACATCCGCTTGTTAAGTGTTTGACTACTGCCGAGCAAACACAAGTTGTAGAGCAATATATAGAACAAGCGAAAAACAGATGCGAACGCGAACGATTGGCAGAAGTAAAAAAGATAAGCGGTGTTTTTACAGGTTCTTATGTCGTTCATCCTTTTACTAAAACCTTGCTTCCTATTTGGATATCCGATTATGTGTTGATTGGATACGGAACGGGAGCCATTATGGCGGTTCCGGCACACGACAGCCGCGATTTTGCTTTTGCACGACATTTTCAATTGCCTATAACACAAGTAATTCTTCCAATAGGAGAGCAAGCCGAAGACATTGCTGCGTGGACCGATGCTAAAGAAACAAAAAACGGCACTTGTATCAATTCCGATTTTATCAACGGCATGGAAGTGGAAAAAGCGATGACAAAAGTCATTGAAAAAATTATTGATTTAAAAATAGGTTATGGCACTGTTAATTACCGCTTAAGAGATGTTATATTCAGCCGTCAGCGCTATTGGGGTGAGCCTTTCCCGATTTATTACAAAGAGGATCTTCCTTATACACTGCCCGAATCGGAATTGCCTTTGCGATTGCCCGATATAGATGCTTATTTGCCCACTTCGGAAGGGGAACCGCCTTTGGCACGTGCCAAAAACTGGACTTACAATGGCTATCGTCTCGATTACAATACTATGCCCGGATTTGCAGGTTCCAATGCCTACTATTTACGCTATATGGACCCGAAAAATGACAAAGAGTATTTTTCTAAAGAAATCAATAAATATTGGAAAAATGTGGACCTGTACATAGGTGGGGTTGAGCATGCTACGGGACATTTATTGTATTCACGTTTTTGGAATAAATTTCTCTACGACTTAGGCTTAACCTATATGGACGAGCCTTTTCAAAAATTAGTCAATCAGGGTATGATACAAGGCAGGTCTAATTTTGTGTATCGTGTGAAAGGAACGAATATTTTTGTTTCTTATCACCTGAAAGAACAGTACGATACGGACGCTATTCACGTTGATATCAATATTGTAGACAATGATGTTTTAGATTTGGATGCTTTTAAAAAATGGCGTTCCGAATACGAAAATGCGGAATTCATATTGGAAAACGGAAAATACATCTGCGGACACGAAATCGAGAAAATGTCGAAATCATTGTACAATGTACAAAATCCCGATGATATTATCGAAAAATACGGTGCCGATACGCTGCGAATGTATGAAATGTTTTTAGGACCTCTCGAACAATCGAAACCTTGGGATATCAAAGGAATAGAAGGGGTATTTCGTTTTTTAAGAAAGTTTTGGAAGTTATACCATGATGCACAAGAGCAATTTTGTATTACAAACGAAATACCGACCGATGAGGAATTAAAAGTATTGCACAAAACAATTAAAAAAGTAGAAGAAGACATCGAAAAAATGTCCTACAATACAGCGGTTAGTGCATTTATGGTATGCATTAATGAGCTAAGCGATTTAAAATGCAATAAAAGAGCTGTTTTAGAGCCTCTTGCCGTCTTGATTTCACCCTTTGCACCTCATATCGCCGAAGAGCTATGGTCGCTATTAGGAAATAAAGAAAGCATTAGCTATGCGGAATTTCCTGTTTTGGAAACCAAATATTTAACCGAATCGGCGTATAATTATCCTATTTCGTTTAACGGGAAAATGCGTTTTGTGCTTAGCTTACCGATTGATATGAACAAAGATGAAATAGAAAAAGCCGTTCTTCAAGCACCCGAAACTCAAAAATGGCTCAAAGGAGCTACGCCTAAAAAAATAATTATTGTTCCTAAAAAAATCGTGAATTTTGTGGTGTAAGAATTTATGTGCTTTCTGGGGTAGTGTCATTTGGTAGTACAAACGATTTTAATTCAGGTAGAACTTCATAAAGTGATTTTTTCCAAACATCAAAACTAAAATTGTCGTGGTCAATTCTACAGATGTATTTTAGTTTTTTTTGTTGCTGAATAGCATTAGTTTCTTTGCTATTTAATGTACTTCTAACTTTTAAGTTTTTTGACAGATAATTTTCTATTTCAGAAAAAATACTTTCATATTCTATTCTAAGACACTTGAAAATATGAGTTACTTTAGCTTTTTCTAATTCCAAGCTCTCCCAAATAATAGCAACTTCATCTTCATTAATGGGTATTGAATATAATAAAGATACATCTACTCCTAATCTTCTTTTATCTATATTGAATGTCTTTTCTAAAACCCTTGTAGGCTCTAATTTTTTTAGCTGAAATTTATTTAAAAGTTGAATACATTGGTTTCTAAGCAACATGTTTACAGGGATTCTATTTGGTCCATCCTTTTTTATTGTGCTACCATTACTAGATTCTACTTCTTTAATAATGAGAATCTTCCAGATTATCTCTTCAAGTTCTTCTAAGCCCTGAATGTTTTTTATGCTGTTTCCTTTCGCCGAAATTTTTAACTCTTTTAGTCTTCTGCCAGATATATATTCGTAAAGAAAATTAAATTTCTCTTCGGAAAAATCCCATTTGTATTGTTGCGAAAAAGTAGGTTTGTTATCCATACAAATTCTAATAACTCCATTCCCAAACCAAATACTTTTCCAAGAAGCAGTATAAATTTCTATTTCAGAATTTTTCTCAAGCATTGCTTTTTCGACAAATTGCCAAGGCTCTCTTTTCTTGAGCATAGAGGCTTTTATTTCTTCGCCCATTTTTGTCTTTGCCTTTTTATTGAAAATTTTTCTTTCTTCAAGAGAAAGAGTAAAATAGTAAAAGCAATATGTATTGAAATTAAAGTACTCAATTAATCCATCTACCCATAATTTCAATAATTGTGCTGTATCACACACATCAACTACGCAAGATTCAATGTTAGGAATTTTGGATTCCTTAATTTGCAAGTCAGAACAAATTTGATTGTATACTTGATAAAAGAAACGATGATATTCTAATAGTTTTGAAATTAACTCAAAATTACCTGTTTTTATTAAAGCTTTTGCAGTATCTTCTATTCTATTTAGATTATCTTCAATATAAGATGAAATTGTTCTAAAAAATGCTATTTTAGTTTCAAAATGACTTTCAGTTAATAAAACTCCCTTGTAGCTAAAAACAGAATTGATTCCATATTTTTCGTTAATTTCGTGTATATAATCTTTTTTTTCTAAGTATATCTTTAAATAAGAGTATCCTTTGTAGGAATGATAGTGAGTATTTATTTTTGCTAACGGGTATAATAGTTCTAGGTAGAATAAATAAAGAGATATAATATCAAGGTTGTTGAATAAGTATATTATTTGCTCGTGCTTATCTTCTTTAATAAATTGAAAATAATTTAAAAATTGATCGACCTGATGATAAATATTATTTTCAATAAAGGCTAATAAGTTATTTTTTACTTTCTGATCTAATTCTGATATGTTAATTAAGTATTTTATCCTTCTGTACTTTTCTTTATCGTCAATATTGCCAATTATTTCAAGAAACTCTTTGAGTACTATTTCTTGTTCATTGGGGTCTGTGAGTTTCTCAAATATTTTTTTGAAAGGGTTTTGGGAAGAGTTGATTGGTTCTTTTTCAATTTGTTGAGCGATATAGCTAAGGTCTTTTTTTTGGGCGTAACCATCAAGCCATAGTAGGTACTGTCTTTTACTATTGCTTTGATTATAGACTGTCATCAAAAACGCTTCCTTTACTTTTTCGTCTAGTTCAGATAAGTCAAACAAAAATTTTATCCTTTTGTACTTTTCTTCATTGTCAATGCTACCCATTATTTCAAGAAGCTCTTTGAGTACTGTATCTTGCTCTTTAGGGTCTGTGAGCTTCTCGAATATTTTTATTGAAAGGGTATTAAAAGAGGTAATTGGTTCTTTTTCAATTTGTTGGATAATATAGTTTAGGTCTTTTTCTTGTGTATAACCATTAAGCCATAGAAGGTATTGTCTTTCACTATCACTTTGATTATAGACAGCCATCAAAAATGCTTCCTTTACTTTTTCGTTTAATTCAGATAAGTCGGATAAGTATTTTATTCTTTTGTACTTTTCTTCATTGTCAATGCTACCCATTATTTCAAGAAGCTCTTTGAGTACTGTATCTTGCTCATTAGAGTCCGTGAGCTTCTCGAATATTTTTATTGAAAGGGTATTAAAAGAGGTGATTGGTTCTTTTTCAATTTGTTGGATAATATAGTTTAGGTCTTTTTCTTGTGTATAACCATTAAGCCATAGAAGGTATTGTCTTTCACTATCACTTTGATTATAGACAGCCATCAAAAATGTTTCCTTTACTTTCTCATCTAATTCAGATAAGTCGGACAAGTATTCTATCCTTCTGTACTTTTCTTCATTGTCAATGTTGCCCATTATTTCAAGGAATTTTTCGAGTACTATCTTCTGCTCATTGGGGTTTGTAAGTTTCTTGAATATTTTTTCATAATAATATTCTTCTTCTTTAATTTGTTGAGCGATATAGTTTAGGTCTTTTTCTTGTGTATAACCATCAAGCCATAGTAGGTACTGCCTTTCACTATCACTTTGATTATAGACAGCCATTAAAAATGCTTTCTTTACCTTCTCATCTAATTCAGATAAGTCGGACAAGTATTCTATTCTTCTGTACTTTTCTTCATTGTCAATACTGCCTATTATTTCAAGAAACTCTTTGAGTACTGTGTCTTGCTCATTGGGGTTTGTAAGTTTCTTGAATATTTTTTCATAATAATATTCTTCTTCTTTAATTTGTTGAGCGATATAGTTAAGGTCTTTTTTTGTGGTATGGTCATCAAGCCATAGTAGGTACTGCCTTTCACTATCACTTTGATTATAGACAGCCATTAAAAATGCTTTCTTTACCTTCTCATCTAATTCAGATAAGTCGGACAAGTATTTTATCCTTTTGTACTTTTTTTCATTGTCAATGCTGCCCATTATTTCAAGAAACTCTTTGAGTACTACTTCTTGTTCATTGGGGTCTGTGAGTTTCTCAAATGTTTTTTTGAAAGGGTTTTGGGAAGAGTTGATTGGTTCTTTTTCAATTTGTTGAGCAATATAGCTAAGGTCTTTTTTTTGGGCGTAACCATCAAACCATAGTAGGTACTGCCTTTCACTATCACTTTGATTATAGACAGCCATTAAAAATGCCACCTTTACCTTCTCGTCTAATTCAGATAAGTTAGACAAGTATTTTATCCTTTTGTACTTTTTTGCATTGTCAATGCTGCCCATTATTTCAAGGAACTTTTTGAGTAGTATTTCCTGTTCATTGGGGTTTGTAATCTTCTCAAATATTTTTTTTATATTTTTTTCGAATGGGTCCCAGATGGGGTCGTAATAAGATCTAATAAATTTTTTTTTAATTTGTTGAGCGATATAGCTAAGGTCTTTTTTTGTGGTATGACCATCAAGCCATAGTAGGTACTGTCTTTCACTATCACTTTGATTATAGACAGCCATTAAAAATGTTTCCTTTACTTTCTCATCTAATTCAGATAAGTCGGACAAGTATTTTATCCTTTTGTACTTTTTTTCATTGTCAATGTTGTCTATTATTTCAAGAAACTCTTTGAGTACTATTTCTTGTTCATTGGGGTCTGTGAGTTTCTCAAATGTTTTTTTGAAAGGGTTTTGGGAAGAGTTGATTGGTTCTTTTTCAATTTGTTGAGCGATATAACTAAGGTCTTTTTCTTGAATATAACCTTCAAGCCACAAAACGTAACATAATTCTGTATCGTTTTTTAAAAATTCAAAATATCGAGAAAAAAAAGAACTTAGAATTATTGTTTTATCATTTTTAAGGTTCTCGAATATGATTTTTATATATTTGAAATATTTTAGTTGTTCTTCTGCTGGTTTGTCAGTGAGATAATCTCTGAAATAATCTGAAATAAATTTTAATCTATCATCTGTTTTCTTATCATTCAATATTTGCAATATTGCTACTTCAATAAAACCAGTCTTATTGCTCCAAATAGAATAATTCATTTTGTGCTGAATGATTTTTTTTATTTTATATTCAATAGTAATATTATCTTCTTTAAATAGGTAGGCAAGAGCAATTTTAAAATCTTCATAATCTATTACTTTTTTACAATTGGATGCTACTTTCTTTTGTTTTTCTGTCTTTTGCTCAAAGACCACCATATCTCCTTTTGTTAGATTTCCTGAGTTAATATTTGATTTATGTAAAAAATAATCAGTATTTTTAGGTGCGGCAATCAATCCAAATCCTTTTTTATTATTAAACCATTTTACTATTCCAAGAATTGGATTTACCAATGGGATTGAGGGTTTTTCAAACTTTTTAATTAAAGTTATTTCATAAGCTTGTAAACTGCCTTCTTTTCTTTGAGATGGCTCAATTTTGAATTCCACTTCATCGCCTTTATCTATACTTGTTTTACCAACTATGCCTGATTTATGAAAGAATGTATCCCCAAGTTCTGATTGTAGAAAGCCAAATTTTCCATTAAAATTTTTAATAGTGCCTTTATATGTTTTATTCATGATATTTGTTATTTTTTTATGTTTATAAGGGATACTTATTATTTTGCAAAAATAAACATTTTTTTAATGTGTAAACTCAAAAGTCGAAAGACTATTTTTTTGTACCCAAAAAAATAGGAAGTGGTTGATGAGTAAGGTTGAGAAGAGGGGGCAGTAGGTGTGTAGGAAATGTTGGTATACGGGTGGATTGGCAAAGCACTTTACTGTCGTTATAGGTTGTTATTTTGTTTTGCTTTAATTTCTTTTTCTATGTCACTTATAAACATTGATGGATTTTTACCTTTGAGTAAAGCTTCAATCCAAAAAGTTTCTAGGAGTCCCAATGCGTAACCTGCAACCGCACCTGCTGGACCTGCAACCGCTTTACCCAAAGTAGCACTTGCACCATACATTAAAAGATTACGAACAAACTTTCCTCCTGTAGTCTCAAAGAATTTTGTATTTCCTTTAATTTGATTTAAGTATTCTTTTGTTATTTCTTTTACATCGAAGTTTTCTCCAACTTCATTAATCCATTTGCGATAATATTTGGCACTTGATAAATGTCTGATTTTAAAAATACTGTTAAAATCCATTCTCTCTTGAATGAAAAGTTGTTTCAGATTTGGAAGTCCTTCTAAATTAAAAAGAGTATCACTATTATCTGCAACATTGTAGGCTTTACCTATGTTTTGAAAATTTTGTTTACAAATAGCATAATGTTCAAAATTGTCATAACTCTTTAAATTATACTTTGATAAAATTGCGGTCTCTAAAACCTTGTATCCTAATTTAAGTAATAGAGTTCTTTCATCAAAATGTAGTTGTTCTGGTTCTCTCTCGTACGGAAGTCCTAATGTTTGTAAATTATTATTTTTGTAAGCATCAAGTATCAATTTTGAAGTATCAGACGAAAATTCCATTCCATTAGGAACAATATAATTTTTCAAAGCTTTCTTGGTAAATATTCTTTTTCTATCTCTGTGAAGTTGAAAATGTATTAAAGCATTATGGATATTTTTCTCAGGGTCTTTGTCTTCATCAGATAATGAATATGCCATGATTGGTGGCTGTCCATAGATAACAGATCTATCAATTGTTCCGTCTTCTCTTTGTCTTCCATATCCTGATGCAATCATAGGTGTCCAAATCATAAATTTTATATATCCACTCTCAATTAGTTTTTCTATGGTATTAATTCCAAGTTTATTAATTAGAAACACAAGTCCAAAGTTTAATCGATTAGTGCTAATTATTACTCTATCAAATATCAGTAGCTGTTCAAAAAGTCCTGCAATAATTTTTTTATCCTGTTCCTTTGAAAGTTGAGGATAGTTGAATGCATATGGATAACAAACACTATTGTTGAACACTTCACTTTTCATTGTTCTTTTCTTTTATTTTTCATTAATAATTGTTATTTGTAAAGCCATTATGTTGTTGTTACTAATGCAACAGGTTCAAAAATACTTGTTCCGAAATTTGTATTTAGTGAATGAATAAACGAAAACAACGCCATTCTATCCTTTCCTAAAAGTCTTGTGTGAAAAGGCATTGATGATGGCTCCGGATTATAGTTTTGAAACTTATTGCGAAGACTATTTTTTAATGTGTCTTCGATTTGCTGTTTTTGGGTGTTAGTTAGTGCCATTTTTTAATTCTCTTATTAATTTCTCTGTTTTAGGATTTGAATAAAAACCCCTTCGTTCAAATAGATAATCCTTTTTGTTTAAAAGAGATACTGTTTCGGAAAAAACTGTTATTGCGTTGTTTGATGTTTCCAGATAGTTAATTTTATTATCAGTAGTTTCATAGTTTTGCTTTTCTAATAGAATGTCACATGCCATTAGTACATGCATATCCATTGTTTTAGATTTTAATGTAAATTTTCCATTAATTAATAAATGATTAAACCAGTACCACAAAACACCACAATAATAATATTGATTTGCTTCATGAGACGCATTAAAAAGTTTCCCTTTTTTTTGAAACTTATCTATTACAGAAACTGCATTACTTTTCATTTCATGTGGTTTTTTCAAAAATACAGAAATAAACACTCGTGCTATTGTTTCAATGTTTATTCTACTATACGGAGGGTCGATATTTATGTGTTGTCCTCTGAGTCTTTCAAAATGCAAGTTAAAGTGTTTTTCTTCTTTGCCTAAAAAATAAGTTTCAATTTTTTCATGAAATTCATTCAAAGATTGTAAATCTTTATCAATAGAATTTTGATTATTTGCGGCGTAAATAATCATTTTCTTTAAGTTATTGTCTTGTGTGGAAATAATTTTAGTAACAATTTCAACATCATCAATACTTCTTTCGTCAGTAGATTCTTTGAATTTCTTATACAGCTCGTTTGTTGTTTGACAACCGTTAATTATTCTTGGAAAAGTCAAAATAAATTCTTTTTCTTTTAGTTTATGTCGTTCAATTTTGTCGCAAATAATAGCCAAACCATTATTTAAAAAAGGAAAATAATTTCTTTCAGATTCTGAATCCAGTGTCTTTTTTATATCGTTATTTACAGGTGTAGAACCAATATAATTTCTTACATTTTCGACAAAAAGTTTTTCTTTTAATTTTTTGTCAGAAGTTAAAATCATTTTTTTGAGTTCTGAAAATTTTACTGTTGCTAAAAGACTTAACTCAACATTGTCAACTGGTGATAGCTGAATGGCATTTTCAAATCTCAGCTGTGTTGTGTGGAATTTCGGAATTTTATCATATTCAGTTTTTATTTCTTCTTTTTGGAGAACTAAAATTCCATCTAATATACACTTATTCTCTATTTCTTTTCTTGATGTAACCTTTTGTTTTTCAGTATTTATTCTATCTTCGCCTATAGTATGAGATGTTTTTGCTGAAAGAAAAAACAAAGAAATATGAGGAGTTTCTTCAATTCTGTCAATAAAGTTTCCTGAGTCGTCTAGTAGTTTTTTGTAAATGGCTGAATATGGTTCAATATCTATTGAATATGTAAGAAAGTTTACAACTTCATCAATAAAGGCACTAAATTTTTTCTCATCAAAACTGCTTTGGGTTGTTGATTGAATAAATCCTATTTTTATTTGAATGTCTTCTGTTGGTCCAAATTTTCTTAAATCTGATTCTTCTGAAACTAGTCTATTGTTTACAACAATGATAATTCCATCTATTCCCTGTGCCTTATTGGTAGAAACTGATTTTACATTATCAAGTTCTTCTTCTAAAAAATTTGATGCAATAACATAGTTGCCAAAATCTTCAAAAACCTCATCATCGTTGTTGTTTGTTCTAGTTATATTAAATTTTTTTGCAAAATCATTAATTTTTGCGTTTAGTCCTATATCAAATTTTTGTGCCATATTATATGTTTTTTAAATGAAATATTATTTCCGAATATGCACCTTTATCTTTTTCCGTTCGATTTAATACAGGTCGTTTAAATTGATTAACGATTTTCATTCCTGCATTTTCGGCAATAGTCGGATACATATTGTATTTGTCATTGGCAACGAGAAAAATATCGTAATCGTTTGCCAAATATTTTTTGCTGTTTGTTAAGACTTCTGAAACTCCTTGTATATAGCTTTCTTTTGCTTCTTTGCCTTGTCCTTTGAAAAGCGGACCGATTTCTAAATCATCTTTACGTTCAAAGCCGAATAAATCGTAAGCATAAGCATGTTGCTCGTGATAGTCAATTAAACCGACATAAGGTGGTGATGAAAAAATACCTTTGATTTTTTGCTTTTCAGCTAGTTCTGCAAATACAGGATTTTTCTTTTTCAATTCGGCAACAATATCAATAGTTCTACTGTCTCCTGTTAAACAAGTTTGAAAAGTTTGCGTTCTCAGTTTGTCAAATTCTTTCAAACGCTTTATGGTGTCCTTGCCATATGTTTGCCACCATTTGAGAATGGAAAAAAGTGGTTTACAGATTTTTCCGTGTTTAGAACAATAATAGGGGGTAGTAATCGGTTCAACAAGAGTCGCTAAATCTGCGTGAGTAGTTGCTCTACAACTACGAATTGTGCGACTTAAAATTACGCTCACAATTTTTTTTGTGTTACTGTTTTTGATTTCTTTGACTTTATCGAACACAAATTCAATTTCGTCTCTTACATGTTGTAAATACCATTTGTCTAAGAAATTATCGGCTTTATCTTGGCGTAATTTTATGTTGTATTGTTCTACAAGTTGATTATAAACAGGCAAAAACTCTTTTTCTTTTTCTGCTCCATATTTTTTTTCGTTTATTTTGCCTTGTCTTAAATTGTATTTATACTCGGTGGCAGGGAAATATTTAGTGTTAAAATCAGATAATTCTTGCATCAGTTTTGTTTCAAATTCAACCGTATGTGAATTTTCTAAAAACAATTTCAATGCTTTTGAAATACGGTTAATTTCGTTTTTAACGTCAGCCAAATCATATTTTGTTATTTTACAATTTCCTATCAAAGTGTTAAAGGCTGAAATATCAATACCGATTGCATGCATTCCCAATTCGCAACTTTGTACCATTGTTGTTCCACTTCCTGAAAATGGATCAAGTATAATATCGCCTTTTTTAAAATATGTTTCGGTTTTAAAATTGTCGGTATGATTGTCTAAAAAGTATTCAACCAACTGCGGAATAAATTTTCCTTTATATGGATGAAGTCTGTGAACGTGTTTAGTAGTTTCCGCTTCCTTGTATTGGTCGAATGATAAAGTCCAATTCAAATCTTCACCCAATTGTTCTTTCCAAACATTTTCTCGCTGTCTATTGAACGATTTATAATAGCTAATCAAATCATTCAATGCGACTTGTGTCGCTCCGTTTTCGTCAAATTTCTTTATCCGTCCGTATTGAATGAGATAGGATATATTAGAGGTTGTAACAGTCTTGCGAGTGTGCTGTGTTGCCCATTCGCTCGCTTGTTTTATAGTCAAAAGTTTAGTCGCTGTTATCATTGCTTACTGTGAAATCTGTTTTGCAAATATATAAATAAATTCTTTATCGTTAGATAAAAAAATAAAAAATATTTTTATCAAATCGGCTTATTTACTTTTCTTTATATAAATAATTTGAATTTTATTGTATGTTATCGGCTTCTATATTTCTTTCTATTTCAGTTAGTTTATTGTTCACTTTCTTTTTTAAGATTATAAAAGTTAAAATATTATTCTAATCCTTGATATAATTGAGTCCCATTCTCAAACACACTATTTGTAAATATAAAACGCAAATAAAATTGAAAATTCGGATTTCGGTTTTTATTTCTTTTTCGTCATTCCAATAAGCTGGTCAAAATAAGTTTTTATTTCTTTTTCTTCTTGAAGTAAATAGTCGTCCGTAAGCGGTGAATCGGACTCTTGATTGATTTGATGAAATAATTTTCCGTTTTCAAAGTAACTTCTCTTTTCGGTTATTTTCGATTTTTCAACGTCAAATACCTCAGTATCATTGTTTTCTACCATTGCTGTTGAGTCGTAATATACATGCCGATTGTATTGGTAGTGTTTTGCAAAAACAAATGAAAGTTCGCCGTTCAGTAAATAATATTCTGTCAATAGTTGAAATGTTTCGCCATAGTGGTGTGTTACAATTTTTTCTAATATCCCTTTTTGATAATAAAATTTTGCCTCTCCTCCTTCTGTTGTTTCCCACAATTCTTCGGTTTCAATGGAACACCAATTGCTAATAGCGTTAATTCTCTTAAAATTCGCTTTAATTGGTTTTAGTCTATCTTTTAGGTCAACTCTCTCTGTTGTAGTCGTATCGGAAGCAGTCGTGCTTGCCTGTTCGGCTTTCGGCTGTCCGCAACTTGCCAAAAGCAATAATGTTAATATGTATGTGAACTGTTTCATTGTTAATTGATTTATTTTGTATTTGGTATTTTTCCTTGTCCCCATTCTTTTATCTGAGATTCCGACCCCGGCATAATAGCTAATTTTTTTGTTTTCAAGTCTATTTCAGCAAATGCAAGAATGTGAAATCCAGAGTTATTGAATTCAATTTCACCTTTTTTAACTAGTAAAAAAAATCCTAAAAATCGTATTGAATTACCTACTTTGTCGAATTGACTGTTTACCATAGAACCAATCCAAACTGTTTCTCCATTTTCAAGTTCAACTTTCAAATAGGGTTTGTTTTCTCCAAGTGATTTTACTTCAACTATTTTACCATCAAAAGCAATGATTTTTCCGTCATAAGAATCTAAATTTCTTTTTGCTTCTTTTAATTCCTTTGTTGTGAAATTAGTGGGATAACTACTTTCATTTATTGACGATTGCACTTCTTGAATAATAACATTTTTTACTGCATCACAATCCACTTTAATGAGTTTTCCAATTCGATTTTTAACTTCATTAAATTCTTCCGTATTTCCAATGATTTGGATTTCTTTAGGTGTAGCATTCATTATAACATCATTGAGAGCCAAGTCGTAACAGCTGTCAAGTTTTGCATTTAAATTTTCATATTTATCTATAAATCCAATACAGTCGCACATCTTTTTAGTGATTTTCTTCGCAAGTTTTTCATTGTTTTGTCCCAATGTATTTCCAATGCAAATCAGAATCAAAATTGTTGTTGTTATCGTTCTCATTTTTTTAAGTTTTTACAAATATAAATAATTTGAATTTTATTGTATGTTATCGGCTTCTATATTTCTTTCTATTTCAGTTAGTTTATTGTTCACTTTCTTTTTTAAGATTAATATTAAAATAGCAGAAATTGTAAGAATGATTGCAAATCCAATAAATGCCATTAAAGCATTTTTATTATACATCAATAATCCTAAGAATAATAATTGATTTGCGATTCCCCTAAATATAAATGATATTCCTTGAAAAAGTCCTTTGTGTTTTAAAGGTGAACATCTGTATGTTATATAGAATATTACAGGAGAAATCAATGTCTCGGCTATTAAGATGAAAATATACGATTGTATAAATAAACTATTTATCGGTTGAGATATTGATAAAGAAGTTGCTATTACTATAAATGCAATGATTGCAACAATAAGCCCAATGAGAATTACATTAAAAATTTTACTCCAATTTAAACGCTTTAGTTTTAAAATTAAAAATGCAAATAGAACTAAGATAATGAAAGAAATATAGTTGTCAATATTATTGAATACTTGAGTAATTTCAAATCCATTTTCGAAAAAGTCATGTATGGCATGTATAAAAGTCAGTCTATTTTGGTAGAGTACAAAATTTATGAAAATCCCGATTGTAAGAATTGAAAACAGTATCAATGTATTTAGTTTTTTTATGTCGGTATTTTCAACATAATCTTTCCTGTCGGCAACAATGTTAAGTTTATTATAGTGGTTTTTGAATTTTAGAAATAAAATAAATGAGAGTAAAGCAAATATAAACGCAAATAGGGAATAAAAACTCCAATTATTTTTTAAAAAAGCTGAAAGTAGAGGGGCTATTACAGCTCCAGTACTAACTGCGAATGAAAACAAAATAAATCCGGACAATCCAATTATTTTGTTCTCTTTTTCATTGTAAATATTCCCAAGAAAGACAACCATATTGGGCGATATGAGTCCTTTTCCAAGTCCTAATAGGATTAATGTTGCAAGTATTAAAAAATTATTGCCGGGTAGAAATGCAATTGCCAAATGCATTACTGTTAATAGTAGAAATCCTATTGTAACAACATGAAATCTGTTTCGTTTGTCGCCTAAAAATCCTGAAATAAAACTTGTTATCCCAATGGTTCCATAAAATAAAGTATAATAAAATCCTACTTTTGACGAATCAATTCCTAAGGATTCGTTCAAGAATGGAAAAAATATTGCCATTAGTAAAAAGAAAGCTAAGCTTTCAAATGTTTTTGAACCCAGCAATAACAAAATACCCGATTTCTGTTCTTTATGCAATGTGTTTATCATTTCCTTTGTTTAATTATCAATAACATTTATTTTACGAAGCAAAAGTATATATTTTTTTTAATACTTTCAATAGTTTTATAATTTTTTATCTGCCAATTAGGATTATGTTCCTCTTTGACATCCTTCCATAATTCAATTGTGTTGTGTTTTCTCGCTTTGTAAAATACTTGGATTATAACCGAGTCAGAGCGAGTTCAGTGAAGCTGGATTTGAGTGAGTGGGGGCAGGCTTTCTACTAATCTTTAAACTTTATCACAAAATCAACACTATCATTTAATGTTATCACTGTTGAATCCATGTCTGAAATATTTGTCCCTAAATCTGTGATATAATGTCTTCCCTTAGTCAGGCTATCCTTAAAATTAGAAAGGTTACTTTTCCAGATGCCGGTAAAATATAAATCATTCTGATTTATAGTTACACAGTAAACCAATTCTAAATTCACATAATGTATTTTGTAAATTTCAGGGGGTCCAACGTGGATTTCCTCCCAACTATGTCCGCCATTTTTAGTCAACAAATCATAGCTACTGTTGCTTCTTCTAATAACGAAAAGATGAAGGATTGAATCATTAATCAACAAAGAATTAGATATTCTAGTACTTCCAAGGGTACATTCCTCCATTAATAATGAATCCTTGTAATAAATTTTATATCCCGACGAATGGCTTCCGTTACACATTGACAAATTCTCATAATGAATATTCTCTGTCTTCCATGGTAATTTATAAGGGTTTTTTACATTTTTTCCAATTTCATCGTCATCTTTTTTATTACAAGCAGTTAATGTTAATGCGATTATAAAAATATTCAATAATATTGTTCTCATACTTTTTAATTTAATAATTTAAATATATGGGTTGTTCTCAACATTGCTGCCAAACGCTTGTTGGTGGCTGCCTTTCTTGTCATAGTATAAGTTTACCTTTTAATAATGATTCTGCAAATTCTTCTTTTCTAAGTTGGTTTTTAAGTGTCAAGACGTAGGAATAAGGGCTATTTCTTTTGGTTTTTTGATATTCAATACCCTTTAGTGTTAATTTACCTGCTGCTACTGCAACAAGCCCAACGCCAGCAACAACCCATCCTAGTCCTGATGCAAATGATGGAACAGACAAAGCCATTAAAGTAAAACCTATATCAATTTTCAATGATTTGTAAATATCTTCAATGTCTTTGGTGGCTCTTTCTATTTTATCTTTCTGAAAATGTAAAGCATCTTTTAATGATTGCTCGTCTTGGATTTGATAAAGGTCTTTTACCAATTCATTTATGTTCAAATAAAATTGTTGTCGCTCGTCTTTGTAATTTTTTCTAAACTCTATAATTTGTTTTGGGGTAATTGCACTAATGTTTTTAGGAACCACTGATTGAATTACCATTGATGCTAACGCTTCACTAATATCATTTGCTGCTTTTTCCTTTTGTGCTTCTCTAACTATTGCTTGAAAATTTGGGTCGTCTGAAACGATTGGTAAAGATTTATTTACTGCAATGCAGTTAGCAAGTCTTGACATATATAGAGCTCCAGTTATAGAGTCAAACTCAATCCAATCTTCAGATTTAAAAGAAAATTTCTTAACTGGTAAATTCAATCTTGGAAGTTCTTCTAAAAGTTCTCTACCCATTTTCATTACGTGGATTGGGTATGTGTCTGTTGATTTTACGAATTTTGAGACTCTTTGGAAGATTTCCTTTCTCTTGTTTTCGTCTGTCAGTTCTTTTTTGGCATAATCTATAAACTCGTGAGCAATTTGGTCAGCGTAATAACTTGGTTTAATACTCCTAACAAACATTGTTTCTTCACTGTCAGCAGAATCATTAATTCTTTCTATTAATTCAACTTCTTCCAAAAGGTCGTCACTTGGTACAATTCTGTCAATGCCGTCATAATAGAGTGCAGCAAGCTTCAACCAGTCGTGGTCGTGAAAATTTATATGAGGATAATATAATGCTCTTCCAAATGGTATTGTTGTCATTGTCGTTGTTTTTTAAGGTTGCCACCAACGTATAATTTACGAAACAAATATACAAATTCATATATTATTTTCTTTTTTAACATTAAGATTGCAAAATTATTCATTTTTTTGATACTTTTAATAGTTTTATAATTTTTTATCTGCTAATTAGCTTCATTTTATTGTTCCTCTTTGACATTCTTAGCATAATTCAATTGTGTTGTCGCTAGCTATTTTATAATTTTATATTTTATTAATTCAATATCTTTAACAAAATCAGTATCTATTGGATAATTTCTCGTTTCTCGTTTTATCAATCCAATATCCTTTGCATAATATTCTCTTAAAGTTGCACAATCTTCCGGAGAGCCGCCTGACCCTGAAACGCAAGCATAGTCAAATTGAATAGTAATTATCACGTTTTTATATTCAGTCGTTCCTAAATAAATTGTCGTATCCACTTTTATTGTTTTACCTGTTATCTTATGACCTTGAATTGCACCTCCAATTGTAAATTCAGCGCCTTCGGTTAAAGAAAGTAATTCCTTAAAGGCTGGGTCTCTATAACTACTTCCTTTGGCTTGCGAAATGGAGTATCCATTAACATAGGCGAAAGTATCAGTTGGATTAAATATTCCATTTAATATGAGTTTTGGCAAAATCAAAGTATCATAATCGGGTTTCGCAGTATATCCTGCTGAATTGAATATATATTTCTCATATTGGTCTGCAACTTTTAAGGTGTCATTATTATCATAAATCCAATATGAACCAGGAAATGCAGGAAAATAATCCAATGGTTTAATAGTGTCATAAACAACACTGTCGTTCGGTTTCGTATCATTGTCCTTTTCACACGAAATCAGTCCAATTAGAACTGTAATTACTCCAAAAACAATTGTTTTTCTCATGTCTGTATCGTTTTTTATTTATTAATGTTTTTATTTTAAAATAAGAACTTCATCTTTAAGGTTGCAAAATTATTCATTTTTTTGATACTTTTAATAGTTTTATAATTTTTTATCTGCCAATTAGGATTATGTTCCTCTTTGACATCCTTACATAATTCAATTGTGTTGTTTTTTCACTTTGTGCATATTTCTGTTGAAGTTTTATTTAATCGCTTGGGTGGTAACGGTTACATGTATGAAAAGTAGGGGATTGAGGGCGATTTTTTATCAAGCTATACGAAAAGTTGAAGTGGGCTACAATCCTTGAATAACTTATTAAACCCCAATTTTTTATATTGCGTGTTGGCATTAGTTTTTTATTATTATTCTTTCTTTCAATATCGTATCAGGCTTAATGGTTGTCAAATCATATGCAAGAAATCCAATAGTGTCAATTTTACCCAAGGTGTATTTAGTATCCTTGTCATATTTTTGAACTGTATAATTCTTTGAAAATTCACCTTTATCATACAAATTCATTGTGATTAAAGTGTCGTTTACCCATACTTCATCAGCGACAAGTTGATTTGATTGATTAAAGTAATTTTTATTAATCTGTCCGGTTAGTCCTAAATTATTATAGAAAATCTCAGTTTGAATTCTATTAATAGAGTCGAAAACGATGGATTTAAAATATAAAGTCTCTGCATCAGGTCCATTTACCTTAAAGTTAAATTTATCATTATTTTGGGGACTAAACTCAAAAATAAAATCATGAGTTTGCCACCAATTATGATTATAAATACCTGCTTGTCCAATTAGTCTCTCATTTAAGTAAATAAGAAAATCAATGTTTCCATATTCTCTTGGAATTGAAGCTGCTTTTTTGCCGTTTTTATAAATCAAATTCCCGGAATACAATCTGATTTCAATATCATTTGTGTTTTCTTGCAATCCTAAAACATTAATTGAATTTTTGTCCACTAATTTACATTGAAGTCTATTTATAAGATTATCTTGATTTTTACAATCAGCATTTCTTAAAAATAGTAGTCCAATCGGAATTGAAATGATGATTAAACCAATTAAAATTTTTAAGAATTTTCTCATTTACAGTATCTCTTTAAAATTAATGTCAACGTCTTATTTCCGAAGCAAATATACAAATTCATATATTATTTTTTATTTTATCTTTAAAGTTGCAAAATTATTCATTTTTTTGATACTTTTAATACTTTTATAATTTTTTATCTGCCAATTAGCTTCATTTTATTGTTCCTCTTTGACATCCTTACCATAATTCAATTGTGTTGTTTTTTCACTTTGTGCATATTTCTGTTGAAGTTTTATTTAATCGCTTGGGTGGTAACGGTTACATGTATGAAAAGTAGGGGATTAAGGGCGATTTTTTATCAGTTTACACAAAAGTTTAATCGAAGAACTATACTTGAACCTACCACAAAACTGTCATACGAAGCACTGAATCCGCCATTGAGCCAAATGCCTGTTAATAGTAGTATTTTCTGCTATTTCAATTTTGATTTCATTTTCTTTGTTAAATAATAGCCTCCTGTATTAAGTGATTCTCCTCTAAATTCAATTAGACCACCATCTTTAAGATACTTAATATATCTTTCTATAGTGCTGTCAGGTAAACCTGTAACTTCTTTGTATTCAGGAACTCTACTCCCTTCATTAGCTACAATAGCACTCAGGAGAATAGCTAGTTTATCTTTAACTCCTTTAGTTACTCCCTCAATTGCTCCCTCAATTGCTTCCTCAATTGCTCCCCCAGTTGTTCCCTCAACTGTTCCCTCAACTGTTCCCTCAATTGTTCCCTCAATTGTTCCCTCAACTGTTCCCTCAACTGTTCCCTCAACTGTTCCCTCAATTGTTCCCTCAATTGTTCCCTCAACTGTTCCCTCAACTGTTCCCTCAATTGTTCCCTCAATTGTTCCCTCAACTGTTTCCTCAACTATTCCCTCAATAGCTCCCTCATTTGTTCTTTCAGCAGTTCCTTTACTTGCTCCTTTAGTAGCACTTTCAACAGAACCACCAAGTTTAACATTGCCAAAGAAAGTTAACTTAACAGTTTGTTCTCCGATTTCCCATATTGGTGTCTTAAGACCGGCTTGTTTACAAGCATCTAAAATCTTTAAAGTTCCTCTACCTATCTTTTCAATATAACCTCTTAGAAAAACTATATGTGCTATATCTGGATTATATGGCATTGATAAATGGTTCTTTTTTAATTCACTTTGTTTAAAAGGAGATTTACCACTATTTGTAATTTCTAGTTTGTCTTTATAAATAATAATTGATAAAGCACTTGAAACTAAACCATATTCTCTGTGTACTAAAGCATTCATAACTCCTTCTCGTAAAGCAGCCATTGGAAAAACATAATCATCTGTTCGTTTCCAATTATTGTTTTCAAATTTTCTGCTAAACGATAAATGCTTTTCAAAGAACTGTTGAATGGATTCTATATTTTTAAACAAATTGCCTTCTAACAACTGGTCATCTTTAAAAACATCGCCTGTTTTTCCGTGGTCGAGAAAGGCTACACGAACTCTGACTTGTGGGATAAAGCGTGCCGGCTTTTTAGCAAAAAGAACTACAGCCGCATTAGTAAAATTACCATTTTTAAAAAGTCCATAATAGGATAAAAACTCTAACGGTTCTTTTTTTATGTCTTTCATTTTGTCGTCAAAAAATGCAGCATCTATCGTCTTTTCAATTTCCTCTATATCCAAATCATCTAACTCTACGCCTAAGGCTGCTTGGCGTTCCCAGTGGATTTCAGTTTCTTGCCTTTTATGGATTAGTTCAGAAATTTCTTTTGATGATGCTTGAATAGTTCTGTCATTTCTGCGGTAATAAATGCTACCGTTAAAAATGTACGGTTGTTTTGAACCTTCCCAAACTTTGATTAAAAGCAATTGTTTGTCGTCATAATTCTCAACAGAAACCATTACGGGCGCTTCTGGAACAAGCTCTTTAATCAGGTATTGTTCAATTTCAAATCTCCATTTATCTGCATTTTTAATGCCTATAATTTCTTTATTGTCGGCAATACCAATGAGTAGCTGACCACCTTTGTTATTTAAAAAACCACAAATAGTTTTTCCAATATCATCTTTACGAACAACTTCTTTAAACTCAAGCTGTCCGCTTTCATCCTGTTTTAACAGGTCTTTTATGAGTTGTTCCGTTTTCATTGTACTGAATTATTTAAGTTAGCTAATTCATGTTCTACACGCTTAATGTCACGGAATAAAGTTTCAACGTGTCTTAATGCTTCATCCGGTCTAAAAAACTCTTGTACCCAATGGTATTTTCGCTCCCCATAGGCTAAATTGCTTTGAACTGCATCGTTATACATATCAATGACCCTCACGCTGTCCATTACTGAAGTGGATTGAATTTCAAAATTGTTACGTTGAGTTTTGTCTGCATCATTATACATATATTGAGCAAGCAGTTTTCGTGAGAAAGTTACAAAACTATGAGCAATAAATCTTCGTGGTTTGTCAATAGCAATAGCTTTTTTAAATTCTAAATGTGTAATTCCAGTGCTGTACATTGGATTGATGATGCCGAAGAAAATATCACATTCAGCTACAGCAGCAATGCAAGCATCCGTGTTGTTCATCCCCAATGGCGGATGAAGCGTTCCGTATTCAGAATTGATGACGTGGTAACCATACGTATTCAAAATACCGCAAATCTGCAAAAGCAAATCACGGTTTTGATATACCGTAGAAGCTACCATAATTTTTATTTTTCTTTTTTTTGCCATTCACTAATTTTTCGAAATCAAGTTCCTAAATTTAAAACTTTACGAGTTTGTTTATCTGTTTTTAGTTATTATCTTGTTGTGTTGTATGTATTTTAGCGTTGGTGGTAACATATATTTCATCAAACAAATATACAAATTCATATATTATTTTTTATTTTATCTTTAAAGTTGCAAAATTATTCATTTTTTTGATACTTTTAATACTTTTATAATTTTTTATCTGCCAATTAGCTTCATTTTATTGTTCCTCTTTGACATCCTTACCATAATTCAATTGTGTTGTGTGCTGTTGTTTTTCTATCTCATTCATTTTCACTTCACTTAATAATAATTCTAATAAAGGTAGCATTTTTTGTAGTCCACCTATATTTATAATAACATTCCATAATTCCTCAAATTTTTTCCATCCTCCTGTATAAAAAAGATGTTTCAACTGATGTTTAAATGTATCATGGGAAAACGATGCTTTTAAAACATTATTCCACTTGTAAAATTCTTTGTATGCCCACCAATAACCATTTTCTAATTCTAATGATGATAATCCTTTGGTCTCATAAACAACATGTCTGGTATCATACAAATCCCAATCGTTGGTTATTATTCTACCGCTATTTACCATTGAATCATAAAGTCGTGTACCTGGATAAGGTGTTAAAATATGATAAGTTGCAGTTGTTATTGCATTTTTAACTCCCCAATCTACAGTTCTTCGAAAAACATCAGATTTATCATGGTCAAGCCCAAATACAAAACTACCGTTAATCATAATTCCTAAATTATGTAATCTTTGAACTGCTCTTTCATAATCAAGTTTCAGGTTTTGACTTTTATTACTTTGCTTCAAATTTTCAGGTGAAAATGTCTCAAATCCAACAAATAAACTTCTCAACCCTGCTTTTGCCGCTTTTTCTATTAAATCACCTTCAAGAATTGATTTAACTGTAGCAGCACCTTGAAATACTCTATTCATGCCCCTCATACCTTCGAAAAGCTCAGAGGCTAATTTTGGATTTCCAAGCAAATGGTCATCAAGAAAATATAAATGCTTCCCTTTTAATCGGGATATTTCTGTTAAAATCTCGTCAACTCTTTGAGTGTAAAATGAAATTCCTCCTTTGAAAAAAGCGTCTTTATAGCAAAAATCACAATGATGCGGACATCCTCTTGACATAACCAAAGAATTTGGAACAAGATATTTCTCTCGCTTAATCAAATCTCTGCGGACAGGCGGGATGTTTTGAATTGTACGACCATTAGTTGAAATATATCTTTTCTTTGTTCTTTTTGCTTTAAAATCCTTAATAAAATCAGGAAAAGTCTGCTCGGCTGGTCCAATAAAAATTGTGTCTGCATAATTTTCAGCCTCTTCTGGTAGCGCTGTTACGTGTAATCCACCAAGAGCTACAAATATTCCTCTATCTCTATATTGTTTTGCAATAGAATATGCTCTTTTCGCATTTGTAATATATACTTGAATTAAAACTAAATCAGGTATATCGTCAAAATTTAATTTTTCCACATGTTGGTCTTGTAAATCTATTTCATCGTCACTATCAAGAAATGCAGCTAAGGTGGCTAATCCAAGAGGTGGAAATAAGGAATATTTAATTGGTCGCCAAAATGCACTTTTTGCTTCAGTTAAAGATGGCAGTATGAGTTTAACTTTCATTTATTTTAAATTCTTATTTGGCCATATAACATTGCGAATTCTTGTCTTGCCGAAAAGGTTCATTGAAAATGAAACTAAGATTATTCCTAAATCGGTTAATAAATTTGAATTTTCAGTATATTTTTTATCCCAAAACCATGATGTTTTTTTGTTTTGTCCGCCATATATTTGAGCAAGACCTGAAATTCCGGGTTTAACAGACCACCTTATTGAATGATAAGTTCCATCCCATTTTAATCTTTTTATATCGTGATTAGTTAATGCTCTCGGACCTACAATACTCATTTCTCCTTTTAAAACATTAAAAAACTGTGGAATCTCATCCAAACCTGTTTTGCGTAGAACTATTCCGGTTTTTGTTGGTACTTCGTCAATCATAGTTTGAAATTTCATTATCATAAACGGTTTCCCTTTTAATCCAATACGTTCCTGTTTAAAAATTATACTATGTTTTTCCTTAAACACAATAATTAATGAAATTATTATAATTGGTATTCCAAATATCAATAATGCAATCAGCGAAAATGTAATATCAAAAAGTCTTTTCATTTTATGTACGGTCTCTCATTTCAATAGCACACAACATCTAATTTACGAAACAAATATACAAATTCATATATTATTTTCTATTTCATCTTTATGGTTGCAAAATTATTCATTTTTTTAATACTTTTAATAGTTTTATACAAATTTTTTAGGTAGTATCCCAAAAAGTGTGTAAATTTTTTATTGTGCTGTACAAATCACTTAAATATGAAAAATTAAGCTATTATTCCACTAACGTATAATTTACTATGTTTTTATACTGATAATAGCGTTGTAATATTTTATCTACATAACGGACAGTGTGTTCAGCTTGAGAATATCTGCCGCATTTTAGTTCATGATGAAAAGGGGAGTTCTTTTTAGCAAGCAGTTTCAGTGCAACTGCCACATTGTTATCCCATTTGTTTTCGTTCAAACCGTATAGTCGGGCAAGTTTTCTTGCATCTTCTATTCGACAATTGCCGGCATTATAAGCTGCCAACACAAACTTCATTAATTCGTCTTTGTCTTTTACGCCTAAATTAATGTATTTATCTTGTAAGATTTTCAGGTATCTGCATCCGGCTTCTATTTGATTTTCGGGAGAGTCGTCAATCGTAATGCCTAAATAATCAGCCGTATTCGGCATAAATTGCATAATTCCCCATGTGTTTTTGCTTTTGCTATCTGCTTGAAATTTCGATTCTTGATAAATTAAAGATGCAACAAGTAACCAATCTAATTGATATTTAGCGGCATATTTTTGAATAATTTTATCGTAGGAAGATATGTCGTTAAGTGGAAAAAGATTTTTTTGGTATTTAAGCAGTGTGCGAATGGGAGAGGAAGGGGAATAGTGTCTTTTCAATAAGAATTGATAGGATTGGCTTGTCGTAAAATCCGCTAACCATTGATTGACAGCGAACAATAAGCTGTCGTTATGCTTTCTTATCACCCAGTGCAAAGCCTGATTTTCTAATACGGTATGGTCGTATTCAAGGTGTTGAAAGAAGATAGTGTTGGCATTGATGTTTTTATAATAAGCAAGTGTTCTGTCTATATTTCCTTTATTTACTTCATTCACAATTTGTTTAGAGAATAATGGCGATACTTCAAAAGTAAAAGAATAATTTTGTGGGATATCCGTGCTTTGTATATAACCCAATGAGGCGGGTATTACGATGGGTTGCTTGGCTTGCTTTGCTTTTAAAGTCGAATGCTTTAAAACTTTCTTTTTATGTTGCACTAAAACGATAGACGAATAGGAGTGAGGCAGGGTGTAATCGAACAATATTTGAGAGTGAAAAGTGGGAACTGCATCTACGGCTAAAATGTCTACTTTATTGTTTAATAAAGCTTTATAATATTCTTTATGATTATGATAAACTTTGTATTCTATTTCTATATCCAAATGTTTTGCCATTTTATTTATCATTTCGTAATGAAAGCCGTATATTTCGCCTTGCAATACAAAATAGTCGGTGTAATTATGTAAAATGCCTACTTTAAGAATGTTTTCTTTTTTGATTTCTTCCCAAGTGCGAACAGTTTGATGGTGTTTTGCTTTGTGTTGATTGATGATAATGGACAATGATACAACGATAAGGAAAATAGATAACGTTAGAATTCTAATCAATCTATGTTGCTTTCTACGCTTTAAAAGAGAAAGACGATTAATCATTTTTGATAATTTTTTTTGTAATTACCAATTGGTTTTCTAAGGTTATTTTAATGAAATACATAGAATTGTGTAATCCGGAAATATCCATATTGGTATGTTTTCCCCTTGCCAATGTTTTTATTATAACTTTTCCGGTTATGTCAACAATTTCTATTTGTTTCATATCGAATGTTGCTGTCGTTACGGTGATAGCCTTAGCTGCCGGATTGGGATAAATATTTACGTTTTCGCTTTCTTTTATTTTGTTAAATACTTGTATTCCAATAGTTGTATCGGGAGGTGTGATGCCTTTGTAAAAACTCAATCCACCTGCAAAATTCCCTACGATTAAATCCGGGTATTTTTCGTTGGTCAGAAAACCGCAGGCAACAGCCGTTCTATAGCCTTCTCGGATAGGGTAACGCATATTGTCAAATACATAGAACATACTGTCTTTTAGATTAAAGCCGGCATTTAAATTGTTGTCTATATGGTCGTAATAATACACATATCCGTTTTCGGCACCCACCCACAGTCTTGTTTCACCTTGGGAAGTACGAATGAAGCAAGGCACCGAATAGCCAAAATAGGATTCATCGTAATCTCTTACATCTACATCGCCCAAATTATCTGTGATTTTTGTGAATACAGCTTGATTTTTAGTGCCTGTATTTTTGTAATAACATAGCTGTCCTTTTTTGTTTCCTATAATTAAATCTACCAAACTGTCTTTGTCTAAATCGAAAAGTTGAGGAGCTGCAAAATCGCCAATATCAATGTTTTGATAGTTGGCAATAGCTTCTTCGAAGATTAAAGTATCGTCGGTGGAAATGTTTTTTAAATAAAGCAAAGTTCCATCGTTGAGACCTACTATCATATCTGCTTTTCCATCGTTGTTGATGTCGGAAAAGGTAGGCAGCAAAGAAGTATATTTATAGTAACGTAAGTTGCAAAAATCGTCGGTGATAAGTTGAAAAACAGGCTGATTAACCGTTCCCGTATTTTTATAATAGGCGATAGAGGCAGTATAGTAGCATTTTAGTATTCCATTGATAAAAGTTGCCGTATCGAAATAGCCGTAGTTGCCTATAAATAAATCCAATAAACCGTCGTTATCAATGTCGTACAAAACGGGATAGGCACCTGCACCGACATCTATCATTTGGTCTTGAAACAAAGATTTTGTTTGCAAACGAAATTGAGGTTTTTCGTTGGTTCCGAAGTTTTTATACCACCAAACGCTGTTAAAGTTTTCCGATTTAAGGTAAGCTAAATCCAAGGGGGAAACCACTAAATCTTTTAGTCCGTCATTGTCAATATCAATAAAAATAGGGCAGGGCATAGAATAAATATCAATGGGGACATCGTAAGAAGGGAAGTGCATATCTACTTCGGTTATGTGTGCCGAATCTTTTGTCCCGCCATTGCTAAGTAAAACAAGATTGGAATAGTCCATATCGCCTAACAGCAAATCGTAAAGTCCTGAGCCGTTTTCATCTAAGAGCAGCATAGTAGAGCCTGTATGACGATGTGTTTTCGTTGATTGGTCGTTATCGCAGTAATCGTTTAAATAAATCGTATTGCCTTCTTCGCTTTCGGAAAAATAGCCCCAACAGCGTTCCGATAAATGGAAATCCAAAGAATCGCGATGACCGTATTTTTCTACCGACTGATTTTTATGATAATCAATATATTTGCCTAATGCCCAGAAAGCTAAAACATCTACGTCGCCATCGCCGTCTATGTCTTTAATGACGATATAATCACCTTCCGTGCAAAATAGATTGATATAGCTGTTGTAATATTTAGAGGTAATTTGTTCCGTGAAAAGTTCAAATTGTAAAACGGTATCGCTCACATTTTTATATACTTTTAAGCCTGCATTTTCGTAGGTGAAAATATCTTCTTTTCCGTCGCCGTCAAAGTCAATCAGTTGTAGAAAGCCGTTGATATCTTCCGGAAAAAGATGAACATAAGAAGGGTCGTAAACATAATTGATTTCGCCCTCTTTGTCGGCTTTGTTGATAAAAGGTAAAATGCGTCTTCCATGTACATCAAATGCTACAATGTCTTTAATGCCGTCTAAATCAATGTCAATGCTTGCCATTTGAATGTTATTCATACCGCCGGACCAAGGATAAAGCAAAAACGAATCTTTGTTGTGAACAACGGGAACACCAACGTATTTTACAAATCCATAATCGTGGGTGCTTTGTGAAAAGGAATTTACACTTATTAGCAGTAAGACCAATAATAGAGTGCTTCTTTTTTTATAGCATAATCGTAATTGAATCATTATTTTAAGGTAGTTTTATTTTTTGATTAAGACTCAAAATGTCGTTTTCTTTTATACGATTGATTTCGCATAGTTTATTAACAGTGGTACTGTATTTTTTTGCGATTTTATAGAGAGTATCGCCTTGTTTTACAATGTGATATTTGGGCTTGTAAGTAGTAGGGGGCGGGGTGTTTTCTTTTTGAGGAACGATGGGTTTACTTTTAACAATACTAATGCTGTCGTCGGTAGTTTCGTTTATGTTTAAAGTATCGTTTAAAATATCGCTGCTGACAGGAATTTCGTCCACCTGATTTTTATTGTTATCGTAGTCTTCTTTAGCATAAAATTTTCCATTAACAACGATTAATGTATCGGTAGTTAATTGATAAGTGTCAAAATCAATAATCGTTTTAGGGTTAAAGCATTCGTATAAGAAACGTGTTTCAAAGTGCAGATGTTCAGTGCTTGCTCTTCCTGTACGACCTGCTTTTCCTATTAGTTCGCCTGCTTTTACTTCTTGATTGGGAAGTACGCTAACACGTGATAAATGGGCGTAAACGGTTTCCAATCCATTATCGTGTCTGATAACAACTATTCCGCCATAGCCGTAATAAGCCATGCGTGCCATGCGTACTACGCCATTCCATGCTGCTACTATAGGGTCGCCATGGTTTTGTTTGATATCCATTCCCGTGTGCATTCTTCCACTGCGAAGACCGTAAGAAGAACAGACTTTGCCATCGCAGGGAAATACAAAACTTCCTGTTTTATCGTTATTTAACGGTAAAATATACGTAGTGTCTTTTCGAAAAATATATGCCGAACGTGTGTGTTCGTTCCGCCACTCGTCGGTGTAGAAGTGAGCAGCAGGCAAATATTCTATAGAAAGAATAGTGTTTTTCATAACGGAAATACTATCCATACATTGTTTTTCGGTAGTTAATGTCGTATCTGTTTTTATTTCTACTTGAGCAAAAATACCGGTACTGAAAGCAAGTAAAGTAATAAGTATAATTGATTTATGTTGCATTACGAATTATTATGTTAACGATTGGAATACATTTCTTCATAATATTTTTGGTAATTTCCTGAAGTTACGTTCTTTAACCAATCTTCATTATCGAGATACCATTTAACGGTGGTGCGAAAACCTTCATCGAATTGTACGCTTGGCTGCCAACCGAGTTCGTTTTTGATTTTACTTGCGTCAATAGCATATCGTAAATCGTGTCCTTTACGGTCGCTGACAAAAGTAATCAGTTGAGTAGAAGTTCCTTTTGGACGTTGTAACAATTCGTCGGTTATGGCTATGAGTTGGTGTATTAAGTCAATGTTTTTCCATTCGTTATTGCCGCCAATATTATAGGTTTCGCCTTTTCGTCCTTGATGATAAATTAAATCAATTGCTTTTACATGGTCTTCAACGTACAACCAGTCCCTTACATTGATACCTTTTCCATATACCGGCAAAGGACGATTGTGTAATATGTTGTTGATAAAAAGAGGAATTAGCTTTTCAGGAAATTGATAGGGACCATAATTGTTCGAGCAATTTGATATAACAATATTCAAACCGTAAGTGTCGTGATAGGCTCTGACAAGGTGGTCGGAACTTGCTTTTGAAGCCGAATAAGGACTGTGAGGGTCGTAGGGCGTAGTTTCGATAAATGCACCTGTTTCACCCAGAGAACCATAGACTTCGTCGGTTGAAACATGGTAAAATCTTTTGTTTCCCATGTCCTCTTTCCATGTGTTGCGTGCCGCATTTAATAAGTTGACGGTGCCTACAATGTTGGTGTAAATAAATTCTAAAGGCGAATGTATCGACCTATCCACATGCGATTCGGCAGCCAAATGGATAAGCCCATCAAAATTATGTTCGGCAAACAGCTCGTTTATAAAATTTTCATCAACGATATCACCTTTTATAAAAGTGTAATTACTTTCTTTTTCAATATCTTTTAAGTTTTCAAGATTGCCGGCATAAGTTAATTTATCTAAATTATAGATATGATAATTAGGATATTTTTTGACCATTAAATGAACTAAATGTGAACCTATAAAACCGGCTCCGCCTGTTATTAATATTTTTTTCATCTTTCTTTTTTTTTCAAACATAAAATATTTTGCAAAGATACAAAATAAAAAAACAGATTTTAAAATTCATGATACTTTATTTTATATTTTTGCATTATCAAAATAAATGTTTATAATGAACGAAAAAATCATTATTTTTTCAGCACCTTCGGGTTCGGGCAAAACGACCATATTGAAAGAATTAATCAATATGGATTTGCATTTGGCATTTTCTATCTCTGCAACAAGTAGAAAACAGCGTAAAGATGAGGTGGAAGGTAAAGATTATTATTTTTACAGTCCTGCTCAATTCAAAAAAGGTATTGAAGATAATTTATTCTTAGAATGGGAAGAAGTTTATGAAAATCAATATTATGGGACTTTATATTCGGAGATAGACCGCTTGTTTGCATTGAAAAAAAACATAGTATTCGATGTGGATGTTTTAGGCGGTTTAAACCTCAAGCGAAATTTTAAAGAAAAAGCCTTGGCAGTGTTTATCAAGCCGCCTTCGATAGAAGAACTAAGAAATCGTTTACTAAAAAGAGGCACCGAAACCGAAGAATCCTTACGCAAACGTTTAGAAAAAGCAAGCTATGAATTAAGTTTCATTAATCATTTCGACCAAGTAATTGTTAATGACGATTTAGAACAGTCAATAAAACAATCTTATCATATAATTTCGACATTTATAAAAAAATAAAAAACATTAAAATATAAAAAATATGAAGGACACACCAATACCGTACGACATTGTACAAAAAGTAGTTAAAAAAAGTAATTTACCAAGCATTGGAAAAGCTTCTATACGCGAAGTTAAGCGATTAATAAATGAAATTGAAGAAGCATCGGGTAAGAAATTTATACGCATGGAGATGGGTATACCGGGTTTACCTTCCGTACAAATAGGTTTAGATGCTCAAAAAGAGGCTTTAGATAATGGAGTATCAGCAATATATCCTGATATAGACGGAATTCCATCTCTGAAGTATGAGATGGCACGTTTCTGTAAAAGTTTTATGGATATTGATGTTCAGCCTGCTTCTTGTATTCCTACTGTCGGTTCGATGCAAGCCGGCTTTGCCACTTTCTTAACATTTCAACATTTGCACAAAGAGAGAGATACGACCTTGTTTATTGACCCGGGATTTCCCGTTCAAAAACAACAACATCGTATTTTGGGAGCAAAATTCGAAACTTTTGATGTTTATGAATTTAGAGGAGAAAAATTAAAAGATAAATTGGAAAGCTATTTGAGCAAAGGCAATATTCATTCTATTATTTATTCCAATCCTAACAATCCGTCGTGGATTTGTTTTACTGAAAAAGAATTAAAAATCATCGGAGACTTAGCCAATAAATACGATGTGATTGTAATAGAAGACCTTGCTTATTTTGGTATGGATTTCCGCAAAGACATATCTACACCCGGCAAACCACCTTATCAGGTAACGGCGGCAAAATACACCGATAATTATGTACTTTTTATTTCAAGTTCTAAAGCATTCAGTTATGCGGGCGAACGCTTGGGCGTGATGGTCATTTCCGAAAAACTTTTCAAAGGACAATATCCCAATTTAAAACAGTATTTCGGTACGGATAATTTAGGACATGCTATGGTTTACGGAGCTGTTTATGCTTTGAGTTCAGGGACTTCTCATTCGGCACAATATGCAATGGCAGCCATACTGAAAGCTTGTAACGATGGAGATTATAATTTAGTCGAAGGCATGGTCGAATACAGAGATAAAGCCAATGCGATGAAAAAAATGTTTACCGATAACGGTTTTAAAATCGTGTACGACAAAGACGAAGACCAACCTCTGTCCGACGGATTTTATTTTACAATAAGCTATCCCGGATTTAGTGGCGAAGAGCTACTTGCCGAATTATTGTATTATGGTATCAGTGCTATTTCGCTTGCCATTACAGGCAGTCAGCGATTAGAAGGATTGAGAGCTTGCGTATCGTTGATTCAAAAAGAAGAATTTCCCGAGTTGGAAAGACGATTGAAAATCTTTGCCGAAAATCACCCTTTACAATAAAAAATGTGAAAATAAAGACCAGATATAAAAAGACTAAAAATCTGAATCCCAAATTTATATCAGCAATTAATGCCGTTGGAATTGCTGTGATTTTAACGCTGGTTTTTTATATAGGTAACGCATTACAACTATCGTTATTAACGGTAGTTGTAATCGCTATCTTATCAACATTAATTATTTCATTCTTAACGACTTATTATTGGATTGATACTTTTATTTATCATAAAATAAAATTGATTTATAAAATTATTTTGGATTATAAAATGTCGAAAGACACCAAAAAAGAGTGGAGAAAAAAATACAGGTCTATTGAAATGGCAGAGCAAGAAGCGATATCCTACGTAACGAAAAAAGACATAGAAATGAAGCATTTGCGTGAGATGGAAGCGTTTAGAAAAGATTTTTTGGGAAGTGTTTCTCACGAACTGAAAACACCTCTCACTTCCATTCAAGGATATGTGTTAACACTCTTAGACGGTGGATTATATGACGAAAAAATAAACTATCAGTATTTATACAAAGCATCGAAAAATATTGATAGAATTATTGCAATAGTGAACGATTTGGACACCATTACAAAGTTAGAATACAAAGATTTCAAATTAAATATAGAGAAAATAGATTTAAAAAAACTCTTACAAGATAGTTTAGATATGCTCGAAATGCTATCGAAACAGCATAATGTTCGCTATGAAGTCAATGCCAATGTTGAACGCTCTTACATGGTTTATGCCGATAGAGAATCCATACAAAATGTATTTTTAAACTTGATAACCAATGCTATAAAATACAATGACAAAGAGGAAAAAAAGATAAAAATAACTTTCTTCGATATGGACCAAAACTATTTGATAGAGATAACGGACAATGGAATAGGAATAGAAAGCCGACATCTTCCACGTTTGTTTGAGCGTTTTTACCGTATCTCGAAAGACAGGTCACGCGAAATGGGCGGTTCCGGCTTAGGCTTAGCCATCGTCAAACACATTATAGAAGCACACAAGCAGAGCATCTATGTAAGAAGCACGCCGGGTGTAGGTTCTACCTTTAGTTTTACTTTGAAAAAAAGTAATTAAAACGAAGTTTATAGTTTACAAACAAGTAGTTTTTCAATAATGTTTACATTTTTCTTACTTTTTCTTTCTCTCACAATAAAGCCTATAAGATTGCGTTTGCAACATTACTTAACCGAATAATATAAATATAGACAATGAGAAAGTTATTGATTGTATTGATTTTGTTTAAAGCTATTACAGGATTGGCACAAAATAAAGCCGACGACATTATAGGATATTATTATACCGTTGACCCTTATACGGATGAAAAATCGCAGTGCTATATTTATAAAGCAAAAGACGGAACTTACGAAGCCGTAGTATGTTGGGTAGATAATATAGAAAAGAAGTATGCTTTAAACTATGTTTTTATGCGGGAGTTGCGTTTTGATGCCAAAAACAACGAATGGGTAGGGGGCAAAATCACTTATCCCGATACAAAAGGTACTTACCGCACCTATATGAAGTTTATAAAACATAATGAGTTAAGAGTTAGAGCATATTTCGGTTTTTCGTTGTTTGGAAAAACCCTGATTTGGTTAAAAGAAGATAAGAAACGAATACAAAAATAGTATTTCATTAAATATAATGTTTTCTGGCATAAAAATTGCTGTAAGCAAAAAACTAAAAAAGTTTATTTAGTTTTCTAATTATCAAATGTCGGAAAATAAAAACAATATTATTCAAAGGGTTTTACCCATTTTTTTAGAGCGAGGACTTAAAATAAGCATGGACGAAATCGCCCAATCTTTGAGTATTTCCAAGCGTACTATTTACGAGAATTTTGAAAACAAAAAAGATTTAATAGTTCAATGTCTTGACTATATGATGGAAGATGGCGATATTAAAGCTAAATTATACATGCGAGAAAATTGCAATCCTATCGAAGAATTATTCCCCATTTTACACGAAAAAGTGAGAAAAATTTATACTTCTCATTTTCGTTTGATTGAGGAATTGAAAAGAGATTATCCCGTATTTTACGAAGAATATCTTGATAAACATAGAGAAAAGTATTTTAGTCAAATAAAAGGTGTCATAGAGAGAGGAAAAGCACAAGGATTGTTTCTCGAAGAAGCAAATGCTGATATTATTAGTTTCTTCTTTCCTAAAATCACATCACTTATTACAAATGAAAGTCATGGAATTAGTGAAAATTATACCATGAAAGAAATATTCAGTAGCATTATGGTGCCTTTTATGCGGGGTAATGTTAACGCAAGAAGGAATCCTTATATTTAATCAACTTATCGAACGTTGTATAGCATTTAAAGAAAAACAGCATGAATAGTCGTCAAATAATGAAATGTGTATTTAAGAGTCAAAGAGTTAGCGTGTTAGCAATGATTGTATGCTTGCAGTCTTTTTTAGGATTTGCTCAACAATCATCAACAGATAGCGTTGTTGTCGATTTAAACAAAGCCATAGAAATAGCGTTAAACGAAAGTCCTACCGTCAGAATTGCCAATCGTGATATCCAAACCAAGAAGTACACCAAAGCAGAACAAATAACCGCTTTAGTTCCCAATGCTGCTTTGTCGGCAAGTTATAACCGTACGTTGAAAAAGCAAGTAATGACCATGGATTTTATGGGAAAAGCTATGGAAATAGAAGTAGGAACGGATAATAATTACAACGCAGGATTAGTTTTTTCTATGCCTATAATCAATTCAGCATTATGGAATAGCATTCAGCTATCTCAACTTTCGATTGAAGCTGCTTTTGAATCGGCACGAGCTTCGAAATTATCTTTGGTAGCCGAAGTGAAAAAAGCCTATTATGGTATGCTGTTGGCAAAAGAAATGTACAATGTCTTATTGAAAAATTATGACAATGTAGCGTTGACCTATGAAACCGTATTGAATAAGTACAAGGTGGGAATGGCATCGGAATTTGAAAAACTAAGAGCCGAAGTGCAATTGAAAAATCAAAAACCTCAATTGTTGTCGGCAAAAAGCAATATGGAATTGGCTACTATGATGCTCAAAGTAATGATAGGTTTAGAAGTCAATGAAGCGGTTAAATTTACAGGAGAACTATCTGATTATGAAAATGCTATTGCTGTGGATAAATTGCTTGCTGCCGACTCAATCGACTTGTCGAACAACTCGCAACTATTGCAAATAGCTTTAAGTGAAAAACAATTGAAAAAGAGCAAAGACATTATTATTTCTTCCGCTTGTCCTTCTTTAAATTTGAGTGGAAACTATCAATATATGACAATGAATAACGATTTTAAATTTGCCGATTATAAGTGGCATCCTTATTCAATGATTGGTTTGACCCTAACGGTGCCTATTATATCGTGGGCAGGAACTGCTTATAAAATCAAAACGAGCAATTTAGCGATTGAAAACATCAAAGACCAGCGTTTAGCTTTAGAGCGTAATTTGAAAATCAGTCTTAACAATGCCGGTATAAACATCGCCAATGCAATGGAGCAGCTCGCTTCCAATAAAGAAACGATGTTGCAAGCCGAAACTACCTACAATATCAGCCTAAAACAATACGAAATAGGTATGGGAACATGGTTGGATTTACAATCGGCAGAAATGGCATTGGTAAGTGCTAAATTAGCATATAATCAATCAATATATAGTTATTTAACGGCTTATGCCGAATTAGATAAAATAATAGGAAAAGAATATAAATAAGAACATTTTAAAATACATTGTATGAAAAGAGCAGTCGGTTTATTAACAGTAGCTATCCTTGTAGGAGTGTTGTTGAATGCGTGTAATTCTAATAAAAATGCTGATAATCAAGAAGAAGATGAAAAAGTAAAAATTAAAGTAGAACAAGTATTTCAAAAAGAGATAGATATGTTGTACGATTATACGGCTATCGTTCAAGCCGAAGCGGTCAATAACATTGCACCGACGATACCGGGAAGAATTGATAAAATTTATGTAGAAGTCGGAAGTCGTGTAAGTAAAGGTCAGCTGTTGGTACAAATGGATGCCAATTCACTTACGCAAGCCAAATCGAAGTTGGATAATTTAGAAACTACTTTTAAACGCATTAATGAGTTGTATAAAGTAGGGGGTGTTTCCAAATCCGATTGGGAAGCTCAACAAACTGCTTTGGATGTTGCTCAAACAGCTTATCAAAACTTAAAAGATAACACACAGCTAATTAGTCCTATATCGGGAGTGGTAAGTTTACGCAACTATGATAGCGGAGATTTGTATGCGGGCAATCCTATTTTACAAGTACAACAAATAAGACCGGTAAAATTACGCATCAATGTTTCCGAAATGCAATATACTAAAATCAAGGAAGGAATGGAAGCAAAAGTAAAAATAGAAGTTTATGATAACGAGGAATTTACAGGAAAAGTAAGCCTTGTTTATCCAACGATTGACCCTCGTAGTCATACTTTTCCTGTAGAAATTACCATTCCGAATACGGACGAGAAAATACGACCGGGCATGTATGCAAAAGTATCTATCAATATGGGAAAAAACAATCATGTATTAGTACCCGATGTGTCGATTGTAAAACAACAAGGTTCGGGCGATCGTTATGTGTATGTATACAAAGACGGGAAAGTATCTTACAATAAAGTAGTTATAGGCAGACAAATAGGTGATATGTATGAAATTATATCAGGCGTTGAAGATGGAGATTTTGTTGCAACAACAACATTGTCGAAATTAAATAATGGAATGGAAGTAGAATTAGTTAAATAAGTATCAATTATGAGTTTGTACCAATCAGCAGTTAAAAGACCTATAACGACGGCATTGTTTTTTGTAGCTATTGCTATTATAGGGGTTTATAGTTTGTCGAAACTACCGGTAGATTTGCTTCCCGATATGGGTACTAATTCTATCATGGTTTTTACTACTTATCCGGGAGTAAGTGCTTCGGATATAGAAAATAATATATCAAAACCACTTGAAAATGTTTTAAACGGACTGAGCGATTTAAAACATATAACTTCCGTATCCAAAGAAAATTTCTCTGTTATTTTCTTGCAATTTGAGTATGGAATTGACATTGCGGAAGCCACTAACGATGTGCGGGATAAGTTAGATATGGTAAAATCGGCTTTACCCGATGGTGCAAATTCACCTTATATTTTTAAATTCAATACGCAAGATATTCCTATTATACTTTTATCGGTACAAGCAAACGAAAGTACCAATGCTTTGTATAAAATACTCGATGACAAGATAGCTTCAAGATTGAGTCGTATAAAAGGAGTAGGCACTGTTTCTATTGCAGGTGCACCTAAACGTGAAATACAAGTGTATTGCGACCCTTATAAATTAGAAGGATATGGCTTAACCGTCGAAAGCATTGCGGCTACCATAGGGGCTGAAAACAGAAACACGCCTTTAGGTACTATGGACATAGGCAATCAAAGCTTTTCAATGCGAGTGCAAGGCGAATTTGTTGATGCCGAACAGATGAGTAATGTCATAGTGGGAAGTTTTAACAATCGAAATATCTATTTACGCGATGTAGCCGTCGTAAAAGATACAACTCAAGAACGTATGCAAGAGGTGTATAACGATGGTGTAAGAGGGGCAATGATTATTATTCAAAAACAAACGGGAGCTAATTCTGTCAGTATTGCTAAAGCAGTTCACAAAGAATTGCCCAAGATTCAGAAAACATTGCCTTCCGATATTAAAATAGATGTCATTAACGACACTACTGTTAACATTGTCAATACGATTGACAGCTTAAAAGAATCTATCTATGTTATTTTAGTATTGGTAGTATTGGTTGTGTTGTTCTTTTTGGGTCGTTGGCGAGCTACTTTTATCATTATCATTGTTATTCCTATTTCTTTGGTTGCTTCGTTTATTTATTTGCTTATTTCAGGCAATACATTGAATGTTATATCATTATCTTCTATAAGTTTGGCTATAGGTATGGTTGTTGACGATGCCATAGTGGTATTGGAAAATATATCAACTCACATAGAAAGAGGCAGTAAACCTAAACCGGCAGCTGTATTTGCTACTAATGAAGTTTCTTTATCGATTATTGCTACTACTTTGGTTTTGTTTGCGGTATTTTTACCTTTAACCATGATTGAAGGCATGTCGGGAGTTTTGTTTAAACAATTAGGATGGATAGTCAGCATTGTGATGTTGGTTTCTATGATAGCTGCTTTATCGCTTACGCCTATGATGTCCTCATTGCTTTTGAAAAATAATCCTAACAGAGGTAAATTCTTTGGTAGATTGTACGTGCCAATAGAAAAGTTTTTACATAGATTGGATAATGCTTATGCTAATTTACTTAACAAAGCATTGAATTATAGAGCAGTAGTAGTTATACTTAGTTTTTTAATTTTTATTTCAAGCATTTTGTTAGTTTTCTACATACCTACCGAATTTTTCCCGACACAAGACAATGCAAATTTATCGATTAAAGCGAAACTTCCTATTGGAACCTCTTTAGAAACAAGTAAAAGTTTAGCTATGGAGATAAGCGAGCAAATCAAAAAAGAATTTCCGGAAATCAGAATGCTCAACTTTATGCTTGGTCAGCCTGACGAAAGAAATACATTTGGCATGTTATCCGATAACGGTAATCATGTAATAGCATTTAATATCAAATTATTGAGAAAAACAGAAAGAAAAAGAGGAATCGTTGAAATTTCAGATGCTTTGCGAGTTTTGTTGAGTCGTTATCCAGAAATTAGAACCTATACGGTAGGAACAGGCGCTAGCGGAATGGGCGGACAAAGTACGGTAGATATTGAAATTTATGGTCATAGCTTCGAAGAAACCGATAAATTTGCAGCCGATATTGCCGGACGTATGCGAAAAGTAAAAGGTTGTTCGCAGGTAAATATCAGTAGAGATGAATATATACCTGAAATTCACGTTGATTTTAATAGAGATAAATTGGCGGAAAATGCTTTAAATATATCAACCGTATCCTTATTTATTCGTAATCGTTTCAATGGTGCTGTTGCTTCTTATTATCGTGAAGACGGAGAAGAATACGATATAAGGGTGCGTTATGCCCCTGAATACAGACAAAGCATAGAGGATATTGAAAATATTTTAATTTATAATAATTTTGGCAATTCAGTGAGAGTGAGAGATATAGGAAAAGTGGTAGAACGTATGGCACCACCGGCTATTGAGCGTAAAGACAGAGAACGTATGCTTACCGTTTCCTGTGTCGTAGGAAAAGACGGTGTATTGAGTGATTTGGTAGCTGCCGCCGAAAAAGAATTAAAACAAATCGACTATTCAGGCAATTTAGACTATAAAATAGGAGGAGTTTGGGAAGAGCAACAAGAGTCTTTTGCCGATATTATTTCGCTTATGTTGCTGATAGCAGTATTGGTCTATATTGTTATGGCATCTCAATTCGAGTCTTTTGTATATCCTTTTGTTATTATGTTTTCCATTCCTTTTGCATTTACCGGCGTTTTCATCGGCTTAGCGGTAACCAAGACACCTTTGGGTATTATGGCTTTATTGGGAGCGATGATGTTAATAGGTATTGTGGTTAAAAACGGAATTGTTTTAATTGACTATACAATTTTATGTAGAGAAAGAGAAATGACGGTAAGAGAAGCTGTTGTAACAGCAGGACGTTCTCGTTTACGTCCTATTCTAATGACTACATTAACCACTGTCTTAGGAATGGTTCCTTTAGCGATAGGTAGGGGCGAAGGTGCCGAAATGTGGAACGCAATGGGAATGACGGTAGCATGGGGTTTGTCTGTTTCCACTTTGGTAACTTTGGTGTTAATTCCTATTTTATATAGTATATTTGCTGATTTTGGAGTTAAAAGAAAACAAAAAAAACAATTGAAAAAATTAAGTCTTCATCGAATTAACAATTAATTACATATAATTATGAAAGCCGTATTCATTTCGTTTTATCAAGCTTTTTATGAAGAAGTATTGGAAGTATTAAAAAAACATGATATAAGAGGATTTACCTCATGGCGAGAAGTTTATGGAAAAGGGACAGATACGGGCGAACCGCATTATGGAACCCATGCTTGGCCCACTATCAACGATGCTATTCTTTCTTTTATGCCGGATGATAAAGTGATGCCTTTACTAAAAGATATTCATCAATTAGATTTAACAGCACCAAAACAAGGAATTAGAGCTTTTGTGCTGAAAGCCGAAGAATATACGGATAAAAATTTTGAAAACTACACTGAAAGCTAAATTTCTTTTTTAATCGTGATATAAGAAGGAAACGTATATTGATTGATAGTAGGTTTCAACTTTATTGATAGCAAAGAAGTGTTTTGAGCATTTTTCCCTATAATATTCTGATACAATGTGAAAATATCCTCTATAGTTGCCTTTTTTATTGTTTCTAAAACGTTTATATTCACTTTAACGGAAACAAAATCGCTGCTTTTAGCAGGAATAATAAACTTTTCATTCAGACTGCCCGTAGCCAATTGATTCTCTTCGAGTAAAATAATATAATCCAATCTATCCAAAGAAACGGATTTTTGATGGGGATTGCTTGCCTTTATAATAGCATCAAAAGAAAAATTAATGTTTTTACTTGCTAAGGCAGCCAATATTTTAAGCATATCGGCACTGCCGATTTGTTTGATATTGCTGATATTATCTAACTTTATCGAAGCTAAACTAAAGTTTTTTACATCGCTTAAAACAAAACTACATTGAGATAATCGTTTTGCATTCAATAAAATACCGCAAGCAACAAAACTTGCTATTGTTATTATAAATGCAAAAAATATAACTAATTTTTTCATGCGTTGATTATAGTTTATGATTTTTTTTGCAAAAATACAAATAACTTTATTGCCGTTCAATGAATATTTGTATTTTTGACGAATTAAATTTTTCGGTAAAAATTATCGTTTATCCATTTTTGTGGATTGTTGCGAATATATTCTGCAATTCGCATATATGATTGTTCATTGCGTATTATGTGTTCGTAATAATTGCGTTGCCACAATTTTTTATCAAATTGTTCCCAATTGAATCGTTTTACGCCGTCAATATATTTATTGGTGGTCATTGTTTTAAACCACCCAACGGCATCGCCAACGGATGCATTGTATATTTTGTTGTCCATACCGTAATGGTGTTCGTTGGATTCGGGGTTGGGTTGTTTGTATTCGGGTTGTTCACGTTCGGGTCGTCTATATTCGGGTCGTCCACGTTCGGGTCGTTCGTATTCGGGTCGTTCGTATTCGGGTCGTCCACGTAGGGACGCCCCTACGTGGGTGTCCGTTTCCCGTACGTGGATATCCGTTTCCCGTACGTGGATATCCATTTCCCGTGCGTGGGTGTCCGTTTCCCGTGCGTGGGTATCCCGTTTTGGGGTGTTTCGGTTATACGCCATATTTTCAATAATGCAATGAAAATGATTGGGCATTACCACCATTTCATCGCAACGTTTATCGGGATATTTGTTTTCCAATTCATAATACCATTTTTCAATCATTCGTCCGGCATCATTTAAAATCATTTTTTCGTTTTCAATATGTCCGAACCTACAAATTTTACCCTGACAACAAATCGTTATAAAATACAATCCTTCCTGCGAATAATCGTATCCTTTTAGGCGAATGCTTTTGCGATGATGTTTATAATGGTTTGTCATTTATAGTTATAGATTAACGATTCTTCAATTGATTTGCATCTTGAAAATACCAACATATTATTTGTCCAACTAATTTCTCGCACCAATGGTGAGAGTTTTGGGAAATCCTTATGGCATATACACGTTATCGTGCGTTTGGGTGTTTAATTTGATAATACTTTCATTATTCTCATCGTGAAGTCTCATATTTTTAAATACGGTTTCTTTTGAAGTGTTTGCATAACAATAAATACATAAATGATTGCAAGTATTATACATTCCAATGTCTTTACTTATCATACAGCCACATGCTTTTCTTTGTCCTTTGTCTTTCAATTTTTCAGTAGATAAAGGTATTTCATTAAATTCATTTTTAAAAAGTGTATTAGTTTCAGGCAATTTTCCATAATTTAAGTAATATACCAGTTCTTTATCTTCTGCAAAAATTTTTTTCATCAATTCACTATCAATACAACGATTGTGAGAAATATTATATTTGTCTAGATCAATTTCTTCAGCACAAGTAGCCATTGAAATTTCCCATCCTTCTTTTTTCCAATATTCTCGCATTTTCATTAAACCTAGTGCAATTTCATTCATTTGCTCTAAGGAAAGTTCTGAACTCCCTATTGATTCTTTAGTAAATATAGAAGTTTCTTTTACAAGATTTTGCTGTACTTTTCGATAGCTTTTTATATCTATAAAGCTAAAAACCAATTTATCTGTATAGCCCTTTAATTGATTGCCAATATTCCAAATTCGTTTTAATATTTCATGTGGAGTCAATTCAGATGTTAAAATAATTGGATCAAATCTCCATATTACTTTTTCTTTACCTATTAAACTACTAAGTTTTTTGAAAGTATTAATGCGGTTCTTTATTGTAGGTAGTTTTGGTTCGAATGATTCTTTTTCGTAATCATTTAATGTGTATTGTAAATAGTAATGAATACCTAAATTATTAAGATCCTTGAGATAGGGAATAAGAGGTTTTGGATTTTTTGTCCAAAATATGATAACCTTACAATTTTTAAATGCAACATATAAAGGTTGCTGATTAAAAGGATTATACCAAACTACGTATCCCTTCTTTATTCTATTTATAAACCATTTAGCATAAAATGCAGGAATATCAGTTGAACGAGAAGCTGAAATTATTATCGGTGATTGAGCTTCTACTTTGTTACCAAAATCATTTGTTATTTGAATTTTGTTGTTCATTATTTTAAATATAATTCTCGTAACCTATTTACTATGTTTTCAACTTCTATTTGTTTTGCATATTTTTTCTTTGTAATATAGCGTTTAAATGAATCAATTACAGATGGATTGTCTCTAGGAGCCTTAGCATAGTATTCAGAAGATGTTTCTTTAATGTACTCTGCCTGAAACCAATTTAAGTCTGTTTTAAAAGATTTCTTTAACTTTTGAGGGATCATATCTTCAATGTGTAAAAATACATTTGAATCGCTATAAAAATTCTTTCCAATATTTGGTTTTTTTTCATCAAACTGTAATTTTGTTTGAGTTGTCAATATTTTAGGCTCATACATCAAAGCCTCTTTGATTTTTTCTATAGTTTTTTTCCCAATACCTCTTATTTCATTAACAGAAATAAAAAAACTCTCATTAATAATTTTATGATTCTTTTCATATAATTCTGATATTTTATCAAGTTGTTTAGGTTTCAACTTACAATCTTCAAGTTTTCTTCTTATATCTAAATTGTCTGACTTTAAGGGAATTGGTTTATCATCTTCTTTAGGAATAATAGGTTGGCGTTCTATGGGTTTTGGCTTATCTTGTTGTTTCTTTATTTCCGACTTTTCAAGAGTGCCTTCCAAATCAATAGAATGCAGTTGTTTAAAAATATGTTTATAAATGCGTGTTATATATTCAAGGTCATTTGATTGGAACAATTCATTTGTCAATGTTTTTGGCATATTGGCAAATCCAAAAATAACTCCCCAAAGACTGAACGCAATACGAAAATCACCTATTTCATTTGCAATAAGATAATCTTCTAATTTATCAATGTCTGATTCACCCTTTTGGCAAAATGCAGCAAAGGATTCAAGTGTGTTATTATCAATTGATTTTAACTCAAAAGCCGAATATTCGTTTAAGTTTTTTAATAATCCGTTAATGTATTGCTGCCATTGGCTGCCATTCCATCGTTCTTGTAATTCATCTTTGAAAACCTTGCCCCCTGATTTGGCAAATTCATAACGTGATTGAATAAATTCATCACCATTATATGCTTCTTCTAAATACTCATTAAATAATTTTGTTAAAAATTCTTTTTGTCCAGGAATGTTAATAATTCTGTTGTTTTGAATGACTGGTAAATAAGCTGGGGCAGTTAACTCTCTTTTTTGTTTATTTTCAATAGTTAATAATGTATTATCGAGATTTTGCGTGTAATCTCTGAATGCAAGGTCTTTATCTTTTAAAGAAGCATAAAAAGGAGAGATTTGAGATTTTGAAAAGTTATTTTGACGCATCCAACTTTCCCAAAGGTTTTCTTTTGTTAAAATATAGTAAAAATCACATTGGTATTCTACTGATTTTTCTTTTATGATAGGATAGACCAAAATCTTTTGTAGACGTTCATTAATAAGTTTGTAAAGTGTTTTTAATTGTTCTTCCTGAGCATAAGTTGCCCGTCCGTCAGGACTTGTAATGATTGCGGAAAGAGTGTTTTTTAAGTTTCGCACAAGCTTTTTTAAAAAAACAACATCAGGGGAGAGCATTCTGTTTGAAGCTATAAGATATCCATATAACAATCCTTTTAGCTTATTAATTCTGCGGTCTTTTGATATGTAGGATGAAATATCGTTTCTTGAATCCTCTAACTCTGTTTTGACCCAGTTAAAACTTTTAAGATACTTTTCAGATTTGAAAATTGTAAGGCAGTTTTTATAAAGTGAAACCATTTTGGTTTCGATTGCCGGCTCAGATTTTGAAATAGTACTAGTTAGTTCTTGATTATTTCTGAAAATGAATCTTGTAGTAAAAGGATTTAGATAAATAGTTTCGTCAACATAATAATTTCCGTTGTTTTCTCTAATTATATCTTCATTTACATATCTCGAATCAATCTCAATAACCATCGGGTAATTTTCTAATTCATTATCAGGTATTTCAAACATAGGGAATTCGGTATAAATAAGAATTCGATTATTGAGAGGATTCGGTCCCACTTTCTCAAAACGTTTATAACCAAAGCCACGCTGTATATAAAAACTTGCTGGCGATATAGATTCGCTCGAAGTTATATTGTTAAAATTGAGCGTTGAAGTTGGGATATATAATTTTTCTGGTATCATAATAATTCAGTATCAGATGTTAAACTTGTATCATATAAATCTCTTGGCACTGAATCAAAGAAACTGGATAGATTTCCAGAGTGCAAAACATACAACGATTGATAGGTACGAGTAAGTGCCACATATAATGGATTTCTGTCATCATTACCAGAACAACTGCATTCAGGCAGAAACACAGCTTCAAACTGTAAGCCTTTTGAACTATGATAAGTCATTAGTTTAGGATTGTCCGAATTAAAGTTTAAACCTTTATCTTCACCATCAAATCTTGCTTCTACATTTAATCCCTTTTGTTTTAAATACTCATAAGCTGCCCTTACATCTTTATTGTGTCTAAACATAATTCCAACATCTTCAAAATTTCTGTTCTTAACTATATTCACAATCGTATCAAGTTGTTCATTGCATGTTCTGTACGATAAAATTTTTGGCTTCTCAACACCTTCATTTCTGCACCTAGTAACAAGGTCATCATTCTCAATGTTAATGCATTCTGCAAGTCTAGCAATTTTTTTTGGTAGTCTATGATTAAATACTAATTGTTCCGTAGGAATACCTGTTATAAAAGCCATTTCATCCATTGAAATGGTGGTTTTGTTCGGAATAAATTTATAAAGTTGTTGTGCAGAATCTCCATAGAGTAAAAGTGCCTTTCTGGCTTTACTTTTAAAAAGTAATATGTCTTCTCTTGAAAAATCTTGTGCTTCATCTACTATTATGTAATCAATTGTGCCTTTTTTCCATTCTCCCTGTTTCCATTCTCCATTAACTTTAGACCAAAAAAAGCATTGGTTATATGATTCTACGTTGTTGGATTGTAATCCTATTTGGGTAATACCATCCGACATATATTGCTTTAAAGCTTTCGTAAAAACAATAAATAACCAACTACCCATTTTATCATTTTGTATTTGTTTTGCTTTCCAAAGTGCTAGAATGGATTTTCCGCTGCCAGCACAACCTTTTACAATAAAAGAGTTGTCAGTTCTTCTATTGATTATTTTAACCTGATAATCATCAAGTTCAGAATCGTTAATGTAAAAATTTCTTCTCGGCATAATTCTTTGTTTTTTATTTTAGCACTACTTTGGGTTATAAGGACTTAACATAAAAGCATCCACAGTCATCTCTCCATTTTCTGTAAAAGGACAAATCTCTTCATTATTGATTAATTGCTTTGAGTTTTTAACTTTAGAATTCATTTTTTCTTTTAAAATTTGAGAAACTAACACCCTATATGCAACTCTACTTATATCATTTGAACGCTTTGAATGCGATACAGAAAAAGTTTTTTGGTGAAAGCAGTCACGTAAACAAATTTCACCATATTCACTACATGGTCTTGGTATTAAGGATGTATATTTCTGTAATTCTCTGATAGCTTGATTTACTTGTTTATTCATTAAAATTGGATTATAAGTTAAGTGTTTAGGTTTAGTGGTTACATCTAAAAGAAGACACAATCCTTTTTCTGAAAGCAGTGGTAAAAACTTCATTACGAAATTGTAGTACGAATTATCTAATTTTCCTTTGCCCATCAAAATAATTTCGCAAACAAACTTAGAGGAAAGAATAAAATCAAATTTTTGATTAATTTCATCTTCGATCAAAAATTCTGAAATACTATTAAATACAGTTTGTTTTATTTTGAGATTGATTTTTTTTGTAGTTTGATTTTGAATTCTATCTATGATTTTTTCGAGAATAGTCAGTGCTTCATTATTACCATCAATTGCAAAAATATTAATTTCAGATATAATCGGGAAATGCTTTTCTATTGCTGTAATTAAACCGATTATGTCGCCACCAGTACCACAACCAACAGATAAAACACTTAATTTTTTAACATTAAAAATGATTTTTTGATAAACATTATTTTCAAATAAATTATCAAAGATGCAGAATGATTCGGCATAACTTCTAGGGAAATAGGTTCCCAAATAATTTCTTATTTCTTCTCCAGTCAAATCAAGATTATGCTCAAATCGCTGAAAATCTGGTGCGTATATGGCATTTAGCTGATTAAAAATAAAGTCATCAATGTAAGCAGGTAACCGTGTATCTGTTTTTAAATACTCAATTTTCTCTTCTTTAACTATGTTTTGTTCCATAGCAGATGAACTGTCAGGTTCAATAAATCTATCTCCTTCAAACCAGTATATATATATTCCGTTTTCAAAAATGGTTTTCCCTATAAATACTTGAAGTTTTTGTTTTAATGAAATGTCCTCGCAGCAAACAATAAACTCATGTGAGAGTTGAATGTCTTTTGTCCATTTCGGCAATGTATCATGACAACAGTCAAACACTTCAAAAGAAACTGTTAGTCCTAATGAATTAAATATTTCTTCAATATGTTTAATCAAGTCACTTTTCATTGTTCGGTTGTCTTTTACGCCTTGATGCACAACTCTTTTTTATATGTACTATAAGTAGTACATATAAAACATATGTTTGTCGGATTTGTGTCATTTTATGTAGGTTTATTTCTCTTTGCGAAGATAGACAGTAGTTCATTATATTTATTTTTTGCAAAGATATAATAATTTTATTTATTATCGTTTGATAAAAAATAATATTTTTCACCAATTTATTAAAAGATTATTTTATAACTAAAAAAACAATGTATCTTTGCATTGTATTATATTTTTTAAGACAATTAGGTATAATGAAAGCAAAAGACATTAAAAATGAGTTGTTTGTTTTGGCTAATCCTGAAAAAAAAGCAATTTTGCAAGGTTTTTTCAAAACAGGAAAAGGAGAGTACGGCGAAGGCGACCGATTTTTGGGAATCACTGTCCCTCAATTAAGAGCCCTTGTTAAAAAAACGCAAAATCTACCTTTGAATGAAATAAAAATACTGATTGTTGACGAATACCACGAGTGTCGTATGATAGGACTTTTGTTTTTAGTTGCCTTATTTGAGAAATCCAAAGACGAAAGTTTACGGCGTGAGATTTACACAACTTATATTCAATTAGTTGATTACATTAATAATTGGGATTTGGTCGATTTAACGGCACCAAAGATAGTGGGTGCTTATTTATGGGGAAAAAATCGTAACGATTTAATTGATTTTGCTAAGTCTCAGCATTTATGGTTACAACGCATTGCTATTGTCGCTACTTATTATTTTATTAAAAAGAAAGAATTTCAAGCTACGCTTAAGATTGCATCTTTGCTGCAACACCATTCTCACGATTTGATTCACAAGGCTGTAGGCTGGATGTTAAGAGAAGTCGGAAAAATGGATTTTGAAGTAGAATACCGTTATTTAGTTGAAAACAAGCGTTATCATTCTATGCCAAGAACCATGCTACGTTATGCTATAGAGAAGTTCCCTGAGGAGTTGCGACAAGATTTTTTAAAAGGAAGACTTTAATAACGGCTTAAAAAAATCAACTATTTTTCTTAAAACATTTTTTGATACGATAAAAAATGTATTTTTGCATTCTAAATTTACACTGTATTAATTATAATAATAAATAACAATGAGAATCATTAAAATATTAAGTTTTAGTTTATTGTTTGCAACAACAATCACATTTACACATGCACAAGAGTTAAAAACAACAAAAGACTCAATAGGTTATGCCTTGGGTTTTCAAGTAGGGGAGTCTTTTTTCCTCAATCAAATTGATTTTGTTACCTTAGAGGCTTATTTAGCGGGCTTTGAGGTAGGTTTTAAAGGTAATCGCTCGCAAGCCAAAGTGAAAGAGCCTGAGTTGAGTGAATTGATTAAACGTTTTCAAACCATGGCACAACAACGGCAAGAAGAAAACATTGCCAGAGAAGCAAGTTTTAATAAATTCATTACAAAAGATTTGATGGAAAAAAACTTAAAAGAAGATAAAGAGGTCGTACAAACTGCAAGTGGACTGCAATACAAAGTGTTGGTACAAGGAAAAGGTCCTAAACCGACAGCAACCGATAAAGTAAAAGTACATTATGTAGGTACTTTGTACGACGGCACCGTATTCGATTCTTCCATACAAAGAGGGGAGCCTATCACATTTCCTTTAAATCAAGTGATTAAGGGCTGGACAGAAGGATTGCAATTGATGAATGTAGGGAGTAAATACAAATTTTGGATTCCGTCCGAATTGGCGTATGGCGACCGTCCGGTAGGACAAGTGCCAAAGAGTGCAGGTTCTATGTTGATTTTTGAAGTAGAATTGATTGCTATTAATCCTGAATAAAATACTTTTAATCAAATACTTGCTATCATGGGATAGTAATAGAGGTCTATTTTTGATTTTACTGAGTCTATAAAACAATGATGGTATATTTATACGATGACACTATACGTTTCTATATCATATTATTAGCGTGCATCGCATTAGTGTATATCCCTTTTATAGGTAAATACGTGCGTTTGATAAGTACTATGATTCACGAAGGCGGACATGTGCTAATGGGTTTATTATTAGGCGAACGTATAGTGAAAGTCAATCTTTTTAGCGATGCTTCGGGAGAAGCCAATGTTACCGTATCGAATAAATTCAAAAAGCTCTTGATAGCAATCGTAGGGTATCCGTCAACAGCTTTAATGGCTTTTTTTAGCTTTTGGTTGATATCCAAAGATTATCATTATTATTACGTCATAGGAATTACGGCATTGGTTTTTATTTTTCTTTTATTGTATATACGTAATTTATTCGGTGTGTTTTGGGCATTGTCTTTTGTAATAGCTAATGCATTATTGCTTTATTATCAGCAGTTAACGTTTATTCATATTTTGGCTCAAGTATATGCTTGTATTATTTTTGTCGAGTCTATTTTTTCTTGTTTTATTTTGCTGTACATATCTTTTGTTTCGCCTAAAACGCAAACAGATGCAACTAATATTTCCGATGTTATTTATTTACCTAAACAATTAGTAGCCGTGCTTATTACGGCATTCAATTTATATTTTGCTTATTTAAGTGTCATGTATTTTTTTCCTAATATTAATTAAAATCATTTGTGTATGAAAACGATTTATCTTATTCGACATGCGAAGACCATTAGTAATGCTGAATGTGATAGCGATAGAACATTGCTTCCTGTAGGCATTGCTCGCACTCATCAACTTGGTCAATATTTAAAGCTAATGTCAACAAAAGTAGATAAAATTTATTCAAGTTCTGCATTAAGGGCTGTGCAAACTGCCGAAATATTAGTGCCTTATCTACGTAAAAAGAAAAAAGACATTCATTTTACCTCATCTTTATACCTGACAAGTGTAGATGAATATTTTAATATATTAGTAGCTCTCAGCGATAAAGATAAAAGCGTTTTATTTGTGGGACATAATCCGGAGGTAACCAATATTGTTCGTTTTTTTGTTCCTGATTATAATGGATATATGCGAACAAGTGAATGTTACGCCATTGATATTTATGCCGATACATGGCAAGAAATTTTTACGGCTAAAAGAGAAATCCGTTTTTCAAAATTAATAAGATAAAAAAATGAAATCATATCGTAAAGAATTGTATTTTAATCTTCCTATGCGAAGAGGCTTGGTAAATATTACTTCCATGGTACAACAAGCTATTGTTGAGTCGGGAGTAAAAGAAGGTTTGGTGTTAGTGAATGCTATGCACATTACGGCAAGTGTTTTTATCAACGACGACGAAAGTGGTCTGCATCACGATTATGAAGTTTGGTTGGAAAAATTAGCCCCCGAAAAGCCTTATAGTCAGTATAGACATAATGGTTTTGAAGACAATGCCGATGCCCATCTCAAACGTACTATTATGGGGAGAGAAGTGGTCGTAGCCATCACCAACGGACAATTGGATTTTGGTCCTTGGGAGCAAATATTCTATTTTGAATTTGATGGAAAACGCAAAAAACGCGCTTTAATAAAAATAATAGGGGAGTAAATAAGCGATTATAATAAAAAAAGAGAATTTATTTTTCCAAGTTTAGGCAACTATTTCAATATTTTTAACGACTTATAGTAAAAACGAAGATGTTTTCGGAAGAAGCAAAACTTATTGAAGAATGTATAAAAGGAAGTAGAAAGGCTCAAAAGGAATTGTATGATAAATACAATGCCTTGTTTTTTTCCTTATGCTTACGTTATACACACACAAGAGAAGAAGCTGAAGACATTTTGATAATGGGATTTATGGAAATATTTGAGTCGCTTCCGAATTACAAACAAGAAGGTTCTTTTGAAGGTTGGATGAAAAAAATATTGATACATAAAGCAATAGATTATTTTAGAGCAAATAAAAAATATCAGGTAAATGTAGATATAGAAGAAGTAGAAACAGAAGGTAGCATAATTAACACAGTAGTTCAAGATATGGATGCAAAATATATTTTAAAACAGATACAAGCAATGCCCGACGGATACCAACAGGTGTTCAATCTGTATGCTATTGAAGGCTACAAACATATCGAAATTGCCAAGATGTTAAACATATCGGAAAGCACTTCTAAATCACAATATTCAAAAGCAAAAAAATGGTTACAACAAAAATTAAAAGATTATAAATCTTAAAAGCAATGGATACGAAGTTTGAAAAAGACATACAAAATATTTTTCAACAGCACAGCGAATCGCCATCGCCGGAATGCTGGTCTAAACTGTCGAATCGCTTAGATGCTGTTTATAATCAAGCACCTTCTACCGGAGGAAATGCCGTTTCGACTGTAGGTAAAATCTTACAATCTACTATTGGAAAAGTAAGTATGGGCGTTGCTGTGGTGGGTGCTATCGGCACGACAGTGTATTTTGTTGCTACTACAAATGAAGAAAATAATGACACACAAAATCAAATTTCGGTAGAAGATATACAAGAAATTACTACTGAAAAAGAAGATACTGTTTTTGTTGTTGACAATGAGCTGAAAACTACTACGGTAGAAGATAGGAACGAAACAGAAATCGTATCGGAAAAAGATAAAAATTCCGTTGCTGCCCCGATAATTGCAGAAACGAAAATAGAAAAAACTACCCCTAATACGACTGAAAATATAAATAAAACAGTTGATATTCAACCTGTAAAACAACAAGCAGTCTTGCCGGCTAAAGAAGTTTTGCCTGCTAAGAAAGAAGTAAGTGAAAAAGCACCGATACCTACTGCTATTGCGAAAGAAGAGAGCATTGCAAAAGAAGAAACAATAGATAAGGAAGTAAAAGAAGCGGAAGAAGAAGTTATGCAACCTCGTTTTAATATTCCGAACATTTTCACGCCTAACGGTGATAATGTCAACGATTATTTTGTTATCGAAGCTGCTGAAGGAGTTACCAATGGACATTTATATATTTATAGTGTTACGGGAAAAGTATTGTATGAAAGAGAAAACTACCAAAACGATTTTAACGGCGAATATTTAGCCGATGGACTTTACTTATATATTTATAAATTCATTTATAAGGACAAAGAATTTATACGTAAAGGAACGATTACTATTAAAAGAGATTAAAACATTTCTCTACAAAACACATGAGTAAAAAAGCCTTATTTGTTTGTATAGGAAACACTTGTAGAAGTCCAATGGCAGAGACTATTTACCGACACTTGATTAATGCCAATGTAAGTAGTTGCGGAATACGCATAAGCTCATCATCTGTTAATCCGCATACGATTGAAATTTTAAAAAACAGACTCAATATCAACGTAGCCGATAAGCCGACAACTCATATAAAAGACTTAGACTTAAATGAATTTGATGTCATTTATGCCTTAGACAAAGAGGTGAGCGACTTTTTACACAATTTACAATTATCGAAATCCAAAATTATCCGTCTGTTAGTTGACGATCCGTATGGAAAAGACATTACAGTATACGATAAAGTCTATGATATATTATTGGATGAAATCAATAAAATGAAAGAAAACAATTAGATACCTCTTTCTTTTTTAATTCGTTGGTAGGCTGCATTGATTTTCGAGAAATTTTCTTCTGCTTTCTTTCGAGCTGTTTCGCCAAGATGTTCGATTTTATCGGGGTGATTTTCAACTGCAAGCCTTCTGTATGCTTTTTTTATTTCCTCATCGCTATCGCTTTCTTTTACCCCTAACAGAGCATAATCGCTTTCTCTTTTTGAGGTGGCGGTATAGCTTTGACGAGAATCGCTTTGAGAATACGATTCTTGTTGATAATAGTAGAAATAAGTGTTTTTGATATAATTAAAATCTTCTGTTCTTATTTGTAAGTAAAATGAAATAGAATTTAAAACAGATAGCTCATTTTGCTTGAGATAGCCGTCAATATAAGCTAATTGAAAAAGAAAACGCATTATTTCTAACTTTTCCGTATAATTGAGGATATTGTTTAATTTGTTGCAATAATATTCGGCAGAAATGTCTTTATTTCTAATGTCTTTGAGTATATCTATTGATTTAGAGGCTGCGCTAGCACCGAAATTATTCAGCATAAAATTTTTAAACAAATAAAGTTCTGATCTTAGGACATAATCATCTGATTTCATAACAACAGCCGATAGGGCAGTAATGCTGTAAATAACAGTATCGGGAATCTCTTTGTTGTTATACATGGCAGACTCTAATAAACCGCCCAATATAAAACCAAAAATAAAGCCTACCTCTCTGGCAAGGATGAAACCACAGATACTAAGTATTATTGGAAATAAACAACCCGAACGCATTTTTAAATATTAATATCGGCTTTAGCCAGTGAATAATTAGTGTATATGCTTCTTCTTACGATGGAAAGTGCCAATGTCAACACGGTAACTCTTCCGACAAACATCAATATAATGATTACTGTCTTTCCGATAATAGAAAGCTGTGAAGTGATACCTAAACTGAGACCAACAGTGCCGATTGCTGAAACTACTTCATACATAACCTCTTTTAATGAAAATATAGGATCGGAAATAGACAATATGAGAGTTCCTATAAAAATAAGTGATAAGGTAAATAAGACAACGGCATAAGACCTGTCTACCAAATTAAAAGGAATGGAACGGTTATAAATAGTAACTTCTTTTTTTCCTTTAATAGTAGCAAGTGCCGATTTTAAGATAATATAAAAAGTAGATGTTTTAACACCACCGCCTGTTGAAGTAGGAGCGGCACCTATAAACATTAAAAGCATTATTATCAAGACCGTAGGAGTGGTTAATAAGCTGTGATCAACAGTTGAATAACCTGCCGTACGAGAAGAAACAGCCGAAAATATGGCGGTGCAAATCCTATCGCTTATGCTACTGCCGGCAGATACGTTGTTGTATTCGAAAATAAAAAAGGAAACAGCACCTATTAGTATTAAAATTACAGATATGGCTACCGATAGTTTTGTCATAATTTGTAGTCGTGACCAAAGACTTTGTTTTGTTTTTCTTCTAAATATATTGTGTGTAATGTCGTTGATAGCAAGAAAACCAATGCTGCCTAAGAAGATTAAGCCGGCAATTACATATTGCGAAAACTGGTTGTGAAAAACGGGAGAAGTCATTCCGCCTTCCACTATGGAAAATCCTGCATTGTTGAAAGCCGATATGGAATGAAAAAAAGAAAAAAATACATTATTAAGAAGTGATTCGTTATAAAAATGATAATAGTTGTAATAAAAAAATAGAACGATAGCACCTATTATCTCAATAATAAAAGTATAGATAAAAATTTCTTTTATAAGTGGTTTTGTTCCATGCAGGCTCGTTTTCAACATTTCTTTCATCACAAATTGATGACGGAGAGTTTTACCTCTGAATGAGGAAGATAAATAGGTGGCAAAACTTAATATATTAATACCGCCCATTTGCATTAAGAGCATAATAACAAATTGACCTTTAAATGTAAATGCATTGCTTGTTTCTACTACGGTCAATCCGGTAATACAACATGCACTGGTAGAAGTAAACAATGCATCAATAAACCGAATTTCGCCGACAGTCATTTCGGGAAGTAGTAACAATAAGGTTCCCAACGATATTAAGAAGAAAAATGAAGCTATCATCCAACCGCCGGGACCTAATTTGAATTTGGAAAAAAGAGTTCCGATACTCGACAAGTCGAATAATACCATTATGAAAAAGTATAATTGTATTAAAACAATGGTAATATTTTCAATATTAGCGACTTCTATTCGACTGAAAATATCAATGTGATTGTAGATTTTAAAAATATAACTCAATATAAACCATACTACTATCAATAAAACCATGATGCCTTGAAATGCATTTTTTTTGATGTATCTAAAAGAATGAATGGAAAATATTGAGCTGAGGATGTATTTAATAACATAAAAAATCAAACTTGATTGAATAATGATTTTGCAAATCAATTCCGATTCTTCCGTTTGTTGATAACCGTAATAGTAAGCTATTGTAGCTAAGGTAAATAGAGATACGGAAATGCTTATATAACGTAAGGTGTTTTGGACTATATCAATATAATCCCATATGAATAGTTTGATATTTTCTCGAAAACGACGAAATATTCTCACAGCTAATTATTGATTATTATAAACTTTTCAATATCTTTATTTTTTCCAAATAACACTAAAGTGTCTTTTGGCAATATGATAGTTTTAGTATCGGGAACCCCTAATACATGTTGATTAGTAGTATTTTGATTGGTAGAATTTTTACTGTAATCTCTTTTTATGGTAATAAGACTTAATTTGTATTTATCTCTAAAACTGACTTTTCCATAAGCTAATCCGCAAATTTGTTTAGGTGCTATTACTTCCACTATGCTATAATCGTCGGCGAGGTCAAGATAAGACACTAAACTCGGATTCATCAAGTGTTTGGCTACCGACATTCCTACTTCTTGTTCGGGAGAAATAATATCGGTAATGCCCATTTTTTTTAATATAAAATGTTCATTTCTACCGCTTGCACGACATACAATATGTTTCACGCCTAAATCAAGGAGTAAAGCAGCACATAACAAACGTTGTTCTAACGGATTCCCAATAGATACAATAACAGCATCAAAGCGAGTTATATCTTGCGATAAGAGTGCTTTTCTATCCGTAGCATTTAAGGTAACCGCATAAGCAACTTCGTCGGATATACTTTCTATTCTATCGTAATTCATATCGATTGCCATGACTTCAGCACCCTTTTGTGTTAAATTCAAAGCAATTGATTTACCGAATTGTCCAATACCTATTACTGCAAATTTTTCTGTACGCATACTTTTTTAGTTTAAAATGCAAATGTATATGTTTTTTGTATATGTAAGTGTCTTTTTTTTATAAAAACAAAGACGCCTTCCTAAGGATGACGTCTTTTTATTTTATTGTTATAAAAATGTTTAGTGTTTGATATTAGGTAATTCTAAGCCATAGCCTTTTTTCTTATCAACCGATTTGAGCACAAGTCCTAAAATAAGAGCAGCAACGCCAAGCATTGCCAACATAATAAGAGGATTTGTATAATCATAAGAGATTGAAGCTTCTGCCGATGTCATAGTTCCGTCAGCAACAGCTTTTGCAATTTCCGGATTAGACCAATCCAATATTTTTCCTATTAATAATGGGAACAACCACAAACCTATATTTTGAATCCAGAAAATTAAAGCATAAGCCGAACCAATAATCTTGCTGTCAACAAGTTTTGGAACACTTGGCCATAAAGAAGCCGGCACCAAAGAGAATGATGAACCGAGAACTAAAATTGTTGCGAAAGCAACGATTACACCGCCAATATTATTACCCTTAAATTCAGGTAAAATAAATGCGAAAGTCAAATGGCAAACAATAAGCAAAGTTGAACCCAACATTAACATTGAAGCCGCTTTACCTTTGTTGTCAACATATTTTCCTAAAATCGGAGTAATGCCCACAGCCAATAATGGGAATACTGCAAAAATAGACTCTGCCGATTGGCGTTGATAAGCCATATAACAGAATACTAACAATGAAATTACAGATATTGCTAACAATGAAAACTGTACTTTCTTCTTTTTCATAAAGTTGCTAGTGAAAGCAGTAGCTGCTACTACCAACATTACTATATATTGTACAACTGTAACAAGATTAGAAGCCCAGAAAGACCCATCTTCCGGTTTTACAAAATCCAAATTACATTGCAACATATTTACGGCATATTTTTGGAACGGGAAAATAGCTGAATAATAAAGTACACACAATAAGGCTACTAACCAGAAGCCAAGACTGGAGAAAATTTTACCTATATCACGTATTTGGAACGGATCGTCTTTTTCTTCCGCTTCACCTGTTTGAGCATCTAATTTTTTATCCATAAAAGCATAAACAATAAAAGCAATTAAAGCAATTATTAATAAGATAACACCAAAAGCCACAGAACGAGATACATCGGGTCTTCCAAAAGCATTTGCAATTACGGGCGAGAAAATCATACAAGTTGCAACGCCCAAGCGAGCCAAAGCCATTTCAGAACCCATAGCCAATGCCATTTCTTTTCCTCTAAACCATTTTACAATACCGCGAGAAACGGTAATACCCGCCATTTCGACACCGCAACCAAATATCATAAAGCCTACGGATGATAATTTTGCGGAAGCAGGCATACCTCGATAAAATGGAGAAACACCCAATTCATCGAAGCCGGGAATATAATTTAAATTATTTGTAAACCAAAGTTCTAAACCTGAACCTTTAAACATCTCAGTTACTGCATACCAATTAATAACAGCACCAAGCAACATAACTAATCCGGATAAAATAGCGGTAAATCTTACGCCCATTTTATCCAAAATAATGCCCGCAAAAATCAAGAAGAAAATAAAGACGTTTAAAAAGGTTTCAGAGCCCGCATAGGTTCCAAAAGCAGTAGAATCCCAGCCGCGTGTTGATTCCAATAAGTCTTTGATAGGCGACAATATATCCATAAAGATATATGCACAAAACATAGCTAATGCTAATAATACTAAAGCTGTCCAGCGAATGGCAGGGACATCTTTCATGAGTTGTTGAACTTTTTCAGTCATCTTATTATAAAATTTTAAATAATGTTAAAAATAATTTTTATATTTATTGATTATATTTAATCCATTTCCATAAATCTTTGTAGGTGATTTTTTTTCCATACATTAAAATTCCTGTTCTATAAATTTTAGCAGCTATCCAAACAGCAACCATACAGCCTATTAACATTAAGCTACACGATAGAATTATTTCCCAGCTTTGTACGGCTTCTATGCCGAACGGAAGGCGAATAAGCATGGCAATAGGCGAAGTTAATGGAATGATAGAAAACCAAAAAGCAATAGAACCACCGGGATTTTCAGCTATGTATTGCGACACTATAAAGGCTAACAGTAGGGGTAGGGTTATAGGAAGCATAAATTGCTGTGTGTCGGCATTGTTATCAACAGCTCCGCCAATAGCGGCATACAATGAAGCATAAAGGAAATAGCCTGTGATAAAGAAAAACAAAAACATTAATATGAGTTGAGTGAAATTAATGTTGGCGAGTGCTGCTACAAACTCATTGTCCATTATATTGCTATCTTGAATTTCAGCTATTTGACTATTAGACGGTTTGTATTGATAATAATCGTCGGGAAGGTTTTCCGTAACGGCAATATTGGTGTTGTCGTTTGAAAATACAGTAGGAAAACTAACTTGTACTACTCCTAATAAAATGACCAAAGAAACAATCCATATCAGCAATTGCGTTAAGCCGATAAAGGCGACTCCTACTATTTTCCCTATCATTAATTGAATCGGCTTGACAGATGAAGTAATGATTTCGACAATGCGATTTGTTTTTTCTTCCAATACATTGCGTAAAACCATAGAGCAGTACATAAAGATAAAGATATAAATCAAAATTCCTGAAATAAAACCGATGGCAAGTTGAACGTCTTTATGGTAAGATTCCTTATGCGATTCTTCGCCGTTTTTATTAATGAAAGTTTGTCCTAACATAATTTTATTAGTCTGATTTTCAATGTATATATTTAAAGAATCTTGACTTATATTAAATTCATTGAGAAGAATTTCGTTAGAGAGGTTACGCTTCATCGATGCCAACACATTCGATGTAACTCCTCTTCCTAATGAGGAAGTAGTGTAGAGCATTCCGCCCGGTGTAACACTATTATAAGGTATGTACAGCAAGGCTTCTATCTCTTTGCTTAGTAAATCGTTTTTTAACTCACTCAACGATTTGTTGGAATAAACATAATGAATGCTTTTATCGTTGGGACTGTTGAGATTTGAAAATAAATGCGATTCGTCTAAAACAGTAATAGTCGTATCATCTTTTGCGTATTTTACCAATAGGGCGGGAGTTAAGACAAGTATCGCCATTAATAACGGACCTAAAATGGTCATAATAATAAACGACTTTTTCTTAACTGCTTCAAAATATTCGCGTCTGATAATTATTAATATTTTATTCATAACTCAAGCAGTGTTGATTAATTGTTTTTTAGATTGATTTTATTAACTTGCGAAATGAATATATCATTCATACTAGGAAAAATTTCCTGAAAACTTTTTATGTTTACATGCGGTATCAAGGCATTTAATAAATCATTTTGAGTGTTTGCCTGTATTTTTATAAGTGCAGTATATTCATCTTCATTGTTTTCAATCGATTGTATATCGAAATTTTCAGTAAGTAAACCCGTCAAATCTACGGGATTGGCTGATTGGAATTGTACTTGAAAAAGATTTTCTTTAAATTGATTTTTAATTGTTTTTATATTGCCTTCCAATATTTTTTCGGCTTTATTTATCAGCACTATATCATCGCACAACTCTTCGACAGATGCCATATTGTGGGTGGAAAATATAATGCTTGCACCTTGCTTTTTTAAATCTAAAATCTCATTTTTTAAAAGATTCACATTAATCGGGTCAAAACCGCTAAAAGGTTCGTCGAAAATATAAAATGCAGGCTCATGTATAACTGTTACAATAAATTGCACTTTTTGTTGCATACCTTTTGAAAGCTCTTCTACTTTGCGATTCCACCATGGCGTGATGGCAAATTTATCGAACCAATAACGTAGTCTTTTGATAGCCTCGTTTCGATGAATTCCTTTTAAACGAGCCAAATAAATAGCTTGTTCGCCCACTTTCATTTTCTTATACAAACCGCGTTCTTCGGGCAAATAACCTATTTGATAAACATGTTTTTGTGTCAGTTTTTCGCCTGAAAAGAATACTTCGCCCTTATCCGGAGCAATGATATGGTTCATAATACGTATCAAAGTGGTTTTACCTGCACCGTTAGGTCCTAATAAGCCTAATATATGCCCTTTTTTTACAGAGATAGATACGTTATCTAAAGCTGTGAAATTTCCGTAATTTTTACTAATATTATGAGCCTCAATAATATTCAATGAATCTGTTTTTTATAATATTAAGTTGCAAATGTACATAAAATTGTCCAATGAAAGAGCAATACGACATCTTTTTTGAAAAATTAATAAACAATAACATACTCAACTCACTTATTTTACTCATAGAGATAGTCGTAAATGTTAATTTTAATAAAATTCATAAAAATTATCTTTCTACACTGTTTTATTGAATGTATTTTTGGAAATATAAATCACTGAAATATAGCATTACTAATTATTATTTTAAATAATTTTTTATAATGTTGTTTTTTTATAAAAAAATAGTTTAATTTTGCAATAACTATTATAAATAACTTAAAAAATAACAAGTATGAAACAATTCTCAATTTTAATTCTTGGATTATTTGTGGGATTATTTGTATCCTGCAAAAAAGACACCTATACTTTTGATGGAAAAGCACAAAAAGGACCGTTTGTTATAGGTAGTAACATTACTATTAATGAGCTGAATACTAAGCTTAAGCAAACAGGCAATTCGTTTACAGCTTCTATTGTTAGCGACGATGGTAGTTTTAGTTTTGATAACATTGAGTTAAAATCAAATTTGGTGTTACTCACAGCTACGGGATTTTATTTTAGCGAGGTATATGGCAATCTGTCTAATGCCACTTTATCATTGCAAGCTATTGTTGATTTGAAAAATAAAGATGTTGTAAATGTCAATGTTTTAACGCATGTTATTAAAGGACGTATAGAAACTTTAGTGGCTAAAGGCAAAAGTTTTCAAGAAGCAAATAAACAAGCACAAGCCGAATTTTTATCTTTTTTAGGTGTAAACGAATCTTTTACTACAGATTTCAGTAGTTTAGATATTAGTAAAAAAGAAGATTACAATGCTGTTTTATTGGCTTTCTCTATTATTCTTCAGAAATATACAGAAGTTATAAATGAACAGGCTTCATTAACAGCCGAATTAACTGAGTTGCTTTCACAACTCGCACACGACTTTGAAACAGATGGGGAAATTTCAAATACTAAATTAATAGATACATTACTCTCTAATATTTCGCAACTGAATTTAACAACTATACGTCAACATATTGAAGATAGGTATACTGCTTTAGGAATGAACGTTTCCATTCCTAATTTCGAAAAATACATCGGGAAATTTCAAGAAAAACACAGTAAAAATTTATATACCGATTTTACTTATCCTGCTTCTGCGCCACCCTATCCTGAGACAAGCGAAGATGTTTTAAAAAATCTTCTTTTTCTTGACGATACTTTATATGAAGCCGGAGCCTATTCGTTAGCCGCCATTGTTCCATTGAATAAAACATTGACAATTAAAGTTATAGGTGCAATAGGTACGGATATATTAGTTACGCCACCTTTTTCAGGTTGGGATTATGTTGATAATAGTAGTGATGGTTTTACTTTGCATTCGCAAAGACAAAATGCATTAATGAGTATGCTTGTTCATTTACAAAAACCGGGTAGTAGCGCTATTATTGAGTATTATGAAAATTCCACAACAACACCTACTTTTACAAAAACAATAAGATGGGAATAAAAAAACTAATTTTTAGAAATTTTATAGGAAACTAATTGAGTGATTATCAATAAATTAAAAATTAAATATATTTGCGTATGAAAACATTTTTTAAAACGGCAATGTTTGCAACTTTATTTATGTTGTTTGTATATTGTCAACCCGAAGAAATGCCGGAAAAGACACCTGAAAAAACAGAAGATTATCGCGATAAATGGGTAGGTGCCTATGGATGTGAAAAGACTTATGATACATCTAATATAGCAGTTATAGTTGATGTGCAAACATCAATCGGCGATTCTATACTTTATATTAAAGAAAGAGATTTGAGCTGTTGCGGTAATGGCGTACGACACGATGTAATAGTAAATACTGATGGAAGTTTTGCTAATAATAGCAACAATCCTTCTATCAACGGTTATTTTTATAATGATAGTCTCTTTGTATATTATAAAGATTTCTTGTCTAACGATACTCTGAAAATCAATTATAAAGGTAAGAAACTTCAAAATTAACAAACATATAATTTTAACAAAACAGAAGGAATTTTTTATGAAAATAAATAATTATTAATAAATTAACCATTAAATATATTTGCGTATGAAAACCAAGAGTAATTTTAAATTGATTGTTGCAGCCATTATTTTTGTATTTGGTGCGGGCGTATTGGGCTTTTTTATTTATAAAGGGCTGAAAACCTTTAGTGATAAAGATAGGGTTGTAACTGTTAAAGGATTAGCGGAAATGAATATCAAAGCTGAATCGGCAACAATAAGTGTCTACTATTCCTTTTCCGGCGACCACTTAAAAGAACTTATCTCAAAAACGGATAACAAAAAAGAGGAGATAACGAAGTATCTTAGCTCTATCGGTATTAAAACCAACGCTATCAAAGTTAAAAACTTAAATGTTCAGGATAGACAACGATATTACACCACACAATGGAGAAACGGGCAAGAGGTAGAAGTTAAAATTGACCGCTATACCGTTGGACAGATGTTAACTTTAATTTCCAAAGATATTAAAAAAACGGAGGATTTGGCGGCAAAAATAAAATTAGATTTGATTAGCAAAGATTTAACTTCCGAAATAACGACCGACTATAAGTTCCCCGATTTGAACACAATCAAACCACAACTGATTGCAGAAAGTACTAAAAATGCACGGATTGCCGGTGAACAGTTTGCAAATGACTCTGAGGCTAAATTAGGAAAAATTAAAACGGCATCACAAGGACAAATCACCCTTGCCGGAAGATACTATTACGATGAAGACGATATTATTTCCAATAAACCGGAAGAACCCTACCTTCAAAAGGCAAGAGTGGTGAGTACCATTGTGTTCTTTTTGGAATAACAACTCTAAAATACTTATTTATGAGTTGAATTTAGGTAATATTAAATAAAAGAGTTAATATTTATAGGAGATTTTGCGTATGAAAAAACTAATTTTATCCATCGCAATCATTTCGTTAATTTTTGCAAGTTGTGAAAAAAATAACGAGCCGGCACCGCAAGACAAATGCCATTTTATAAACTTTAAATATTACAGCGGAAAACAAGATTATTTAGGTGAATTGCAAGGAATTTATATTTTGCTTGGCATCGACACGGCATACGAGGATAGCCAAATCCGAAGTTTTATCTCGACAGTAAAGCAATTTGACCAAAATTATGCTTATACCATTTATCTTACAGCACAATACAAGTTCAAGGAAATTCCTATGCGGCTTAAAGCTTCACAAACCTGCGAAGAAATCACCAAGTTAATTTCCGAATTGGAACAAAATGCAATAGTTTCCTATGTCCATTATACAATGAAGACCGATAATTGTCAAAATTTAATAGGTGAAGATGTTGGAAATCTGTGTATAAACAGTTATGGAAGCAGTTTTTACGTAAAAGTATTTGATGAAAACGACTTGACAGATTTAAACAAAATAATTGCTGAAACAAAGACTGAATTAGTAAAACAAGACGAGTTTATGCCAAGCTGGTTTGAACTAAGAGCAACAAAAAGCTCTAATGGCGATGCTTTAAAAATGGCAAACTATTTCTACGAGACAGGACTTTTTCAATGCAGTGAACCGGGAATTTCCAAATATCCTGTTGAGTGAAAAAAAGTTTATTTTTCAGATTATTGAGTTTTAAATCCCTTCCGCAAAGACCTAACTTTTTATAAAGTGATGTAATTAAGCCTTTTATTTCATTTTAAAGCAGAAAGGTAGTAGGTTGTCTATTCCTTCTACGGCAATAATTTTTCCGGAAATACCGGTCATTAGTATTTTAATTTTTTCTTTTTGCTTAATTTCATATTCTGCTATCACTTGCCGGCAGGCACCGCATGGTGTTATCGGATTATCTGTTATTTGTAATTCGCTATTACCCGCAATAGCAATGGTTTTAATTTTTTTATTCGGATAGTTTGCCGAAGCATAAAACAAAGCGATGCGTTCGGCGCATAAACCCTCAGGATAGGATGCATTTTCCTGATTATTGGCAACAATAACCTTATTGCTGCTTAATAATATTGCAGTGCCAACACGAAACTGAGAGTAGGGGACATAGGCTTTTAAACTTATTGCACGTGCTTGTAAAACAAGCTTTTTATCTTCTTCAGTAAGTTCTTCCGACGATAAATAAACACAGTAATTTATTTCTATTTTTTTATTTTGCATGGTTTCTTTTTTTTCAACAAAATTACATAAAATTATTTTTTATAGCAACAAAAAAAAAGTTTTTTAACAATAATTAACACAAAAAATAGTTTATTACTTAAATTTTGCAACATCATGTTCTCTAAAAGAAATAAGTTTTTTTTACTTGTATTTTTCGTTTTTTTTTCTTTACACTGCTCTTTTTCGCAAGTTTTTAAAGGAGAAATTATTGCGGGAGGCAATGTAACTCAAGTTGATGGAGACGAAGTGTATGGTTATAGAAAAGTAGGAGTCAATGCGGGATTAGGCGTTATGTTCCCTTTTAATTTCAAAAAAGGAAGCAATGAAAAAAGATGGGCTGTGAGCATGGAAATGCTTTTTAATCAGAAAGGTTCTTATCTTAAAAATTATACGGGCATTAATTTTTGTGATACATGTCCGCCTGAAATTCAGTGTAATCCAATGATTAAATACAAGGTAAGAATGAATTATGTTTCCATTCCTCTTTTATTGCACTATAACGACAAAGATGCTTGGATATTTGCTATAGGGTTGTCATATAATCGTTTAGCTAAGATAAAAGAAATAGAAAACGGAATTGATAATAAAGATATTTATTCCATTTCAACCATTATCAATCCAAGTAAAAAAAACACAGAAAAAATGTTGAAAGGGCGAGATGCTCTTTTTGCAAAAGACGAATTGAGTGTGCTTGTTGATGTGCGTTTCCGAATATGGCAGCAACTGAAAATGGAATTTCGATTCGAGTACAGTATTTTTCCTGTGGGATTGAGGCGTTTCCATCTTGCTGATGGGGTAGAAGTCGATCCTTATATTCGCAAGCAATACAACAATGTGTTATCGCTTCGTTTGATTTATATGTTAAACGAACCCAAAGTGATAATTGAAAAAAAACCGAAGGTAAAACCCGAAAATAAAATTTATTATTATTAAGAAAAATTGAAGATTTTAATTATACGTTTTAGCAGCATAGGCGATATTGTACTTACAACACCGATAGTACGTTGTCTATATCATCATATTGAAAATGTCGAATTGCATTATCTATGCAAAACTTCGTTTGCCGAAATAATGGCTTCTTCACCTTATCTGCATAAAATCCATCGGTTTAATAAAGGCGATAAGTCGCTTATAAAAACCCTAAAAACAGAAAAGTTTGATTATGTGGTAGATTTGCAAAAAAATAGATTTTCTCGAACAATTTGCCGACAATTACACGTAAGGCATAGTAGTTTTCCTAAATTAAATATAAGAAAATGGATATTGGTTAATTTTAAAATCAATTTAATGCCTAATTTACATGTAGTTGATAGGTATTTTAAAGCTCTTAAAGAACTCAAGGTCGTCAACGATGGGAAAGGTTTGGATTTTTTTACTACTGAAGAAGATAAAACGTATTTCAAGCAATTGAATCTACCTAAAGTATATGTTGCGATAGCAATAGGCAGTAAGCATAAAACCAAACAAATACATAGAGATAAATTATTGAAAATTTGTCGAAAAATAACTCATCCTGTTGTTTTTTTAGGCGATAAAGACGATAGTGTCATCGCCGAATATGTAATGCAAAAAATAGATAACAAAGCCTACAATATGTGTGGAAAAACAAGTATCCGACAATCGGCTTTGTGTGTGCAACATGCCATTTGTTTACTCACCGGCGATACGGGCTTGATGCACATTGCTGCTGCTCTGAATCAAAAAATCATTAGTGTTTGGGGAAATACCGTTCCTGCTTTTGGAATGTATCCTTATATGCCTGAAAATGAAGATAAATACACAATTGTAGAAGTTCACAATCTCTATTGTCGTCCTTGCAGCAAACTTGGTTTTAAACGCTGTCCGCAAAGCCATTTTCGATGTATGTTAGATATTCCTATTGATGATATAGTGTTGAAAATAAATGAATAATATATGCTTTTTTTAGAAGATATAAAAATAGAAGACTACAACTATGATTTGCCACGCGAGAAAATTGCTTTATTTCCTTCTAATCAAAGAGATAAATCTCGATTATTAATTCATAAAGATAATCGCATAAGCGAAGATGTATTTGCTCATTTATCAGATTATTTACCTAATAACGCAGCACTTATATTCAATAATACGCAAGTAATACAAGCCCGCATTCATTTGTATAAATCCAATGGGGTTTGTATAGAAGTGTTTTGTCTTCAACCTATTGCACCGAGTTCGCTTTACGAACAAGTTTTTTTGACGAAAGGCTATTGTGAGTGGGAATGCTTGGTCGGCAATAACAAACGTTTTAAAGAAGCAATTGTAAATAACTATTGTATTGGTAATGATAAACTTATATTAAAAGTAGAAAAATTACGTCAGCAATCGCCAACAGCTTTTCATATTGTATTTTCGTGGCAGCCTTCTACTTATACTTTTGCCGAAGTGTTGGATTGTGTCGGAGAAATTCCACTTCCGCCTTATATAAAACGTTCTGTAATAGAAGAAGATAGTGTGCGATATCAGACGGTTTATGCTCATGAAAAAGGCTCGGTAGCAGCTCCGACAGCAGGACTGCATTTTACAAAAGAAATTCTGCAAGACTTACAGAAAAAAAATATCCCAATGGAATACATTACTTTGCATGTAGGAGCAGGTACATTTAAGCCGATTAAAGACGAAAAAATAAGCCGTCATGTTATGCACAAGGAAGTATTATTTTTTCAAAAGCAAAGCATTGAAAATATCATTACTTTATTGTCGAAGCATATTATTTGCGTAGGAACCACCAGTGTACGCTCTTTAGAAAGTTTGTATTGGATAGGTGTAAAGCTTTATTTAGCCAAACAAAACAAAGAGCAAATCAACGATAATTGTTTCCATATTGAGCAGTGGGAGCCTTATAAAGATTTATCTTCTTGCAATTTAGCACCTACGATAGCCTTGCAAGCAGTCGTAGATTATTTGAATGAAAACAAGATGGATTTTTTCTATGCTTCAACTAATTTAATGATAGTACCTTATCATTATCAATTTAAAATATCCAAAGGCATTATTACTAATTTTCATCAACCACAAAGTACGCTTTTGTTGTTGATTGCTAACTTTGTCGGTAATCGCTGGAAAGACATTTACGATTATGCGCTTACGCACGATTTTCGTTTTCTCAGTTATGGTGATGCCTGTTTGTTTTTATAATCAATTTGTGTTTAAAAAGTTTTTTGGGTGTTAAATCTTTTATAAAAAAAGAGTAAATATTTGAAAAAATCATTCTTGCATTAAAAAAAATACTACTTTTGTAATGTGTTTTTGCAATCTGTTGATTTACCTTGTATATTATGAAAAACACAAAAAATAGAGATAATAATTTATAGAAATTAACTTTAAAATATTCAAATTTACATGATATTAAATATACATAAATCAATATTGGCTGTTTTTGTTTTATTAATGAGTTTTTCTTGTCAAAATCAAAGAATTACAGAAATAGAAAAAAAACTTAATGAAGCTTTAGAGGAAATAGAAAACTTAAAAAAAAATTATAGTGATTTTATTTTAAAAAAGGAAGAAAATAACTTGCTAAAAGATTCTTTAGAGGTAATTTTAAGTAATCTTCAAAAAACTGATTTATCTGTATTATATGAAAAGTTAAAAAATTCAGTTTTTGTAATTTACACAACAGACGATGAGACTATTCAGCAAGGAACTGCTTTCTTAATAGATGCTAACGGAGTATGTGTAAGCAATTACCATGTATTTGATGGGTTAACTAATGGTGTTATTGAAAACTCTTATGGCGATAGATATCATATTGAAAGCATTATTTATAGCAATAGAGAAAATGATTTAATAATTTTTAAAATACCAATACAAAATAATTATATAAGTCCATTAACAATATCAACCTCATCACCTAAAATAGGAGAAGAATGTTTTACTATTGGTAATCCTATGGGATTTAATCAAACTATATCAAAAGGAATTATATCTGGTTTCAGGAATAATCAAAAAATGATACAAATTACAGCAGAGATCACTTATGGAAGCAGCGGAGGACCTTTATTTAATAATGTTGGAGAAGTTGTTGGAATAACATCATCCGGAATTGGTGATGCAAATTTAAATTTTGCTGTAAACATCAATCAAATACCTTCATACATACTTAATGCACCGCTTACAAATAGTAATTATTCAGATAATTTTATAGTAATCAAAGACAGAGCTTATTTTTATGATGAACCTAATAAAAATACGCGAAGAAATGCTTATTTAATTAAAAATGATAAGGGGAATGTTATCAATCGGAAAAATGGATTTATTTATATTATTTATACAAATAGAAGAGGGCAAATTACAAAAGGCTGGATTAATATTGAAGATATTTCATTTATATAATATACTATACTATACTTAACTCAATTTTATATGATAATAAATATTTTAATATTAAAGAGTTAAATAATAATAGAAGTTGATTTTTATAATTTACATATTAAATTTATTTTTGTTAAAAATGCTATTGCATTAAAAAAAATACTACTTTTGTAATGTGTTTTTGCAATCTGTTGATATGTCTTACGCATTGTTAAAACTACGAGAGTATTAAAAACAATAAAAGGTGCGATAAACGTTTATGAAACATAGAGTTGTAATTATTATAAGTTGTTTGCTTGCCTTGAATTTACAGCTTAGGGCGGATAACTATCTTTTACTCAAAAATCCTACCTATAAAAATTATGTTTATTCTGCCAAAGAGCAGATGTTTTTATTCGGTTATAATGTAAGTTTTCCATTAGTGAAAAACAATCTATTAATCAATCCTTGCGAACTGTATTTTGGAGTAGTATCGAAAACCGGCATATATGGCAAATTGAAAACCAATTTTAATTTCAAGTCGGGATATAAAAATCCGTTGACATTTAATAGTGAATTTCGAGATATAGAAAAGACAAGACATCAGCGTTTTGGCGGAGTAGTAGGGGTGTTGATGCATATAGCCGATCCTGTTTTTCTTCATTTTGGATTAGGCTATGGATATAGAGTACAACAAGTTAATCTTAGTTGCTATAAAGATGGGGTAGGAGCCTATACCGAAAAATATTACTACAATCGCTATAATTCAATAGATATCGAAGCGGGTGTAATTGTTAAAATACAAATGGTAACTATTTCCGTAGGTGCTTCTGTTTTACCTATAACAAAAACTAAATCAAAGCCTTATTTTGAAATTAGTTCGGGAGTAGGCATTGCATTGGAAAATAATGATTGATAATATAAAATACAAATGAAAAAAAATAGATTAATATATGGCTTAATCGCAATTCTTTTTACTTCTTGTATTCAAGATATAGAAAAGTTGACGGAATATCCTTATAAAATAGGGGATGTTTATTCGGAAAATGGAACAGTAGGAATTGTTTATAAAGTGAGCGATGACGGTGCACATGGAATGATAGTTTCGCTCAATGAATTTGAAGGAGCATGGGGCGATACGATTGTCGTTAACACAAAGGATAGCGTTAATGGAGTTAAAAACATGGAAGTTATTAGAAAAAAAGCTGATTGGCAAAAAAAATATCCTGCTTTTTATTGGTGCGATAATAAAAATAAAGACGGCATTACAGGTTGGTATATGCCGGCAAAAAATGAATTGGAAGAAATACTAAAGCAAAGAGGGAAAATCAATGAAGTATTAGCAACTATAGGAGCTATTTCTATGTTTGGAAAAAACTATTGGTCTTCAACGGAATATGGTAAGTATGAAGCGTATCATGCTGATTTTATCGGTGGAGATATGAAATACTATGCCATGAAAATTAATCCGAAAAAAGTTTATGTAAGAGCTGTAAAGAGATTTTAAAAAACAAAATAAAAAAAATTATAAATAATCCATTTGTATAAGAAAAAAATATACCTTTGCAAAAAATATTCACTTAATAAAATATTAACTTTAAAAAACAAAAAAAAGATGAAAAGATTAATCAGCCTAACGGCAACATTGATGGTATTGACCATTTTCGTTACATCTTGTCAAAAAGATGGGGTTTATAATCCAAAGAAAAAAATTGAAAAAATTTATGGAGTTTATGAAGGTGTTAAAGAATTAGAGGAAACGTGGACATGGGATAAAAACCTTCTTACGAAAGTAGCCTATAGAGAAGGTTATGAGTATGATGTGTTTGAATATGACGGAAAACAACTTTCTAAAGTAACCTCTTATGACGAGGGAGTAGCATATGGTTATTATGTTTTTACGTATGAAAAATCCAAACTCGTAAAAATAGAAGAATTTGATGAAGGCAAACTATTTATGACTATTTCTGTAGAACACGATGGTAAGAAAATTGTTAAAATAACACTAAAACTTGTAGAAGATGATCATAAGAATATAAAAAGTGTACGAAGCAATAAAACTTTTGCCACTATAATGCGTAATTTTCTTCCTCAACCCATTATTGATAAAATAATAGAAAATTCAATGCGTAAAGCAGATGACTATGAGTCAATTGTTGAATTTGTTTACGAGGGGGACAATGTGTCAAAAATGACAATGACAGATAAAAATTCAAGTACTTCTATGGCTTACACTTATGACGATAAATTGAATCCGTTTTATAATAATCTTTATGGGTCAGAAATGAGAGGTGCTACTACTGCTTTATCTAAAAACAATCCTCTAACTTCAGCCATGACAACAACCGTTGAAGGTGAAGAAATTAAAATAAACGGTACATATAGTTATGTATACGATGGTGAATATCCAATAGAAGTAACTTATTCTTACAAATATTTTAGCTTTGAGTCTAAATTTATAACTAGTTATGAATATTTGAAATAGTAGGAAGTGTGATTAATCAAAAAAAAGGAGCTATGCGGCTCCTTTTTTTATTATAGATAAATAATTCATTTGTATAAGAAAAAAATATACTTTTGCAAAAAAACATTTACTTAATAAAATATTAACTTTAAAAAACAAAAAAAGATGAAAAGATTAATCAGCCTAACGGCAACATTGATGGTATTGACCATTTTCATTACATCTTGTCAAGAAGATGGGGTTTATAACCCAAAGAAAAAAATCGAAAAAATTTATCTTAGTTATGGAGATGATAAAATATTAACGGAAACCTGGACATGGGATAAAAACCTTCTTACGAAAGTAGCCTACGGAGCAGGTCGTATTTATGATGTGTATGAGTATGATGGCAAACAACTCTCTAAAGTAACCGCCTATGTTGGAGATAAAGAAGGTTATTCTTATGTTTTTACTTATGAAAAATCCAAACTCTTAAAAATAGAAGAGATTTTAAATGGCAAAGTATATGAAACTATTACAGTAGAACACGATGGTAAGAAAATTGTTAAAATGACACTAAAATTTGTAGAAGATGATTATAAGAATATAAAAAGTGTACGAAACAATAAAACTTTTACTACTATAATGCGTAATTTTCTTCCTCAACCCATTATTGATAAAATAATAGAAAGTTCAATGCGTAAAGCAAATGACTATGAATCAATTGTTGAATTTGTTTACGACGGGGACAATGTGTCAAAAATAACAATGAAAGAAGATGATGATTATAGTATATCTATGACTTATACTTATGACGATAAATTAAATCCGTTTTATAATAATCTTTATATATCGGGAGAGAGTGATGCTGTTGGTGCTTTTTCCAAAAACAATCCTTTAACTTCAATGGTAACTGAGATCTATGAGGGTGAAAAATTCGAATCAAACATCACATATTCTTATGTATATGACGGTAAGTTTCCGACAGAAGTAACTTGTATTTACAAAGAAGCCTCAGAGTATGATGAGGATGACGACTATGAGTATAAGGTTATATATAGTTATGAATATTTGAAATAGTAGGAAGTGTGATTAATCAAAAAAAAGGAGCTATGCGGCTCCTTTTTTTTATTGATTTTAAACAAAATAATTGAAAACTTTTATTTTTTAACTAAATCAACAATGGCTTTAAATGCCTGTGGATGATTCATTGCTAAATCAGCAAGCACTTTACGACTCAAATTGATTTCTTTTTTATTCAAATTTCCCATAAAAGTAGAGTAGGTCATTCCGTGTAATCTTGCTGCTGCGTTAATACGCATTATCCATAAACTCCTGAAATTACGTTTTTTCTGTTTTCTGTCGCGATAGGCATAAAGTTGTCCTTTTTCCCATGTGTTTACAGCGACAGTCCACACATTTTTACGCCTTCCGAAGTATCCTTTGGTTAAATGAAGGATTTTTTTTCTTCTTTCTCTTGAAGCTACTTTATTGACTGATCTTGGCATGTTTTATTTCCTTTCTTTTTTTACGTCAGCGCCGATAAATCGGTCTTTGGGTGCTGATGGTAAATTAATACTTTATTTAACTAGCAATTTAACATTTGTTTAACTGCTTTTACATCTGCTTTGTCAACAATTGCCGTATAACCTAAATTACGTTTACGTTTTTTAGATTTTTTGGTCAAAATATGACTTTTATAAGCATGTTTCCTTTTAATTTTACCAGTACCTGTTAAAGAAAATCTTTTCTTGGCACTCGATTTTGTTTTTAATTTTGACATTTCTCTTAATTTAATAATATATGTTTAAAATCAATTTCTTATTTCTTAATAGGAGAAAGCATCAGTATCATTCGTTTTCCTTCTAAACGAGGAGTTTGATCTACTTTGGCATAGTCTTCACATGCTTGTGCAAAGCGTTGCAATACTTCTTCTCCTTTTTCTTTATACATAATCGTACGCCCCTTAAAAAACACATCTACTTTTACTTTGTTTCCTTCTTTTAAAAATTCAATAGCATGTTTTACTTTAAAATTAAAATCATGATCATCTGTGTTAGGTCCTAAGCGTATTTCTTTAATAGTAACTTTTGCCGTTTTAGCTTTGATGTTTTTTTGCTTTTTCTTTAGATTGTAAAGATATTTTTGATAGTTCATCACCTTACATACAGGTGGATTCGTATTGGGCGATATCTCTACTAAATCTAAGCCTAAATTATCTGCAATCTCTAATGCTTCTTTTAAAGAAACGATATTAGCTGTGCCATCTTCTAATATGACACGTACGACTAATGATGTTATTTCCTTATTTATTTTGTGTAATTGTTCTTTATTCACCGCAGTTTTTCTGTTTTGCCTATCTGTGTATTTCGAGTTTAAAGCTATAATTAAGTCTCCTATATTTAGTTAATAATAATAAATAAAATTAGCATGCAAAAATACTAAAATTATTATTATCTAAACGCTAAACGAATGAAAAAAAATATAAATCATTTATTTGCATGATGACAATAAGTAATAATCTGTATATTAGCTGTTTGTAAATTTAAATTTTAATGTCTATAAAAGTAAAAAATAGTTTTTATAAGAAAAATGCTATTATAAGAATAGAATATTTTGAAAGAATTGTCCAAAAAACAATGATAATTGATTGAAATTTTATATTTTTGCAAAGAATTAAAATAAATGAAATGATAACATATAAAGAGAAGCTAAAACATATTACTACTTTTATTTTTGATTTTGATGGCGTGTTGAGTGATGGAAAGATATGGGTAGGTAGCGATGGAGAGCAAATCAGAAACACCAATGTAAAAGATGGATATGCTATACAATACGCATTGAAACAAGGATTTAAGGTTTGTATCATATCGGGAGGATATTCTGAAGGAATGAAAAGACGTTATGATATTTTTGAAGGAATGGATATTTTTCTGAGAATACCGAATAAGTGCGAAGTTTACAATGATTATGTTAAAAATAACAATTTATCATCGCATGAAATATTGTTTATGGGCGATGACATTCCGGATTATGAAGTAATGCAATTAGCCGGAGTTAAAGCATGTCCAAACGATGCTGCTATTGAAATACAAGAAATTTCCGACTATATCTCACCTTATAGAGGTGGGGAAGGTTGTGTGAGAGACGTGATTGAACATACCATGCGTTTACAAGGAAAATGGTTTAAAGATGGAGCAGGTATATGGTAATAAGAGACTATTGATTTTAGTCTTTTTTTCGTTCGTTCTCTTTCTCTTCCTAACTTGCTCACGTTCGGAAAACAAAGAAAAACGAACTGTTTTTTTATACAATGAATCGGCTGGGATTACTTCACTTGACCCTGCATTTGCAAAAGATCAGGCAAATATTTGGGTATGTAATCAATTGTATAATGGATTAGTACAGCTTGATAATCAATTGGAAACACAGGCATGCATAGCACATTCGTGGAATGTGTCGGAAGATGGAAAAACCTATACTTTCTTTTTACGCAATGATGTTTATTTTCACACAACTGATTTTTTTAATTTTCCGCAAGGAAAGAGAAAAGTAATAGCTTCCGACTTTGTTTATAGTTTTAATCGCATTGTTGATAAAACGGTTGCTTCTCCCGGTGCTTGGATATTTAATGCGGTAGATACCTGTAAAGATGGGGCTTATGCTTTTTTAGCTCTAGACGATACTACATTAGTAATACGTTTAAAAGAGAGTTTTCCACCTTTCCTGAAACTTTTGACGATGCAGTATTGCTCGGTGGTTCCCAAAGAAGTTGTTGATAAATTCGGAAAAGATTTTCGTAAATATCCGGTCGGAACAGGACCTTTTAAATTCAAAATGTGGAAAGAAGGCTTGAAATTGGTAATGCTAAAAAACGATGATTATTTTGAATTCGAGAACAATCAACGTTTACCTTATTTAGATGCTGTTGCCGTATCATTTATCATTGATAAACAAGCTGCTTTTATGGAATTTGTAAAAGGAAATTTGGATTTTTTATCGGGTTTGGATGCGTCGTATAAAGATGAACTGTTAACAAAGGACGGGCGTTTGAATCCAGCCTATAACTCACGTATTTATATGCTTACTATGCCTTATTTGAATACCGAATATTTAGGATTTCTTATGGATGAGAAACAAAAAGGTGCCGATAATAATCCACTTTTAAAAAAAGAAATAAGGCAGGCACTCAATTATGGTTTCGATCGAAGAAAAATGCTTCGTTTTCTTAGAAGCAATATAGGTGAGCCGGGACTTTACGGCATGATACCCTATGGTTTACCTCCTTTTGATACCAATAATACTTATGGTTACGATTTTAATCCCGAAAAAGCAAGAGCCTTAATGGCAGCAGCCGGTTATCCAAACGGGAAAGGATTGCCGCCTATTACTATTTCCGTATCTGAAAGTTACATAGATATCATACAATACATTGCTTACGAATTAGAACAAATAGGATTTAAAATTAAAATTGCAAAATTGCAAGCCGGAACACAACGTCAAATGATAGCTAAATCGGAATTGCCTTTTTTTAGAGGCTCTTGGATAGCCGATTATCCTGATGCAGAGAATTATTTGTCTTTGTTTTATTCAAAAAATTTCTGTCCTTCAGGACCTAATTATACGCATTATAAAAACGCACAATTCGATAAATACTACGAGCAATCGCAACAAACATCCAATGATTCACTACGAATGGAATTATACAAAAAAATGGATGCACTCATTATGGAAGATGCGCCTGTAATAGTACTGTATTATGATCAAGTGTTACGTTTTGTGAGTAAAAAAATTGTCAATATGGACAATAATGCAATGAATTTATTAAGTCTGAAAAGAGTCAAAAAAATAAATAACTAATTGAATTTATTTCTTTTGTAAAATAAAGATAGCAGGTTGTTTATGAAAATTAGGAAGCGGGCTTGATTTCCATTCGGCAACGGTTTTTGTAGTGATATATTCGGTAGAGAGGGTAATATTGGCTGCAATACATAATAAAGTTGTGGGCTGGCATGTTTTCAAAATAACATCTATTAATTGATTGTTTCTGTAAGGGGTTTCTATACATAGTTGGGCTTGTCGGTGCTTTTGCGAATTAATCTCCATTGATTGAATTTTGGAAATCAAGGCTTGTTTATCGGTAGGCAAATAACCGTGAAACACAAAGTTTTGACCTGATAAACCCGAAGCCATTAATGCCATTAATATAGAAGAAGGTCCTACCAAAGGAATAATCTTTATGTTTTTTTGTTGCGCTATCATTACCAATTCATTACCGGGATCAGCAACGCAAGGTAAGCCGGCTTCGGATAATAACCCCATATCTTTTCCTTGATAAATAGGGTTTAGTAAGTCGCTGATAGTATCAATGTTAGTATGTTCATTGAGAAGTTGAAAATCGCATTCGTCGATAGGAAATGTAGGAATAGCTTTTCGTAAAAAACGTCTGGCGGTTCTAAGTTCTTCTACTACAAAAAAACGAATATTCTCTATTATTTTTAAATTATAAAGAGGAATACAACGCTCTATATCTTCTCCTCCTAATAGAGTAGGGAATAGGTAAAGTTTTCCATATGTGGGTATCGGTGTCAATTTTTATGTTCTATTTCATTTTTCACCCAATCATATCCGTTTTCTTCCAATTTAATAGCCAGATATTTATCGCCTGTCATTGCAATCTTTCCTTCATATAATATGTGAACAAAATCGGGAACAATATAATCGAGTAAACGTTGATAATGGGTAATCAAAAATATAGCATTATCGGCAGAGTGTAATTTGTTAACACCGGAAGCTACAATACGTAGAGCGTCAATGTCTAATCCCGAATCTGTTTCATCTAAAATAGCCAGTTCGGGTTCTAACATTGCCATTTGAAAAATTTCGTTACGTTTCTTTTCTCCACCTGAAAAACCTTCATTTACAGACCTATTAGAAAGTTTAGTAGTCATTTCTACGATTTTCTTTTTTTCTTCCATAAAAGCTAAAAATTCCGCACTGCTCATTAAAGGTTGCTTGTGGTATTTACGTATTTCGTTAATAGCGGAACGCATAAAATTGACCATGCTAACTCCTTGTATTTCTATAGGGTACTGAAATCCTAAAAATATACCTTCTCTTGCTCTGTCCTCAATTGATAAATCGAATAAGTTTTTTCCTTTGTAATATATTTCGCCTTGCGTTACCTTATAGGCTTCTTTTCCTGCAATTGTAGCTGCCAATGTACTTTTTCCGTTTCCATTAGGTCCCATTAAAGCATGAATTTCTCCTTTATTAATGGTTAAATTTACTCCTTTTAGTATTTCTTTATCATTTATTGAAACGTGTAAATCTCTGATTTCTAATAATGCGCTCATTTTTTTATTTATCTAAATTCCAAATGCAAAAATACACGATTTTTTTATACTATTTGATACGGATTGTTTTTTACCAACGCGGACTAAATGCAAATTCAATATGCTGAATATCTGTTTTATAAGCAGTGTGAATAATAGTAATAATGTCAAAACGAGCTTCTTTTGTGCATTTTTTTTTATCCATATAGGCATTAGCTGCACGAATAATATTAAGTTGCTGCTGTTTAGAAACAAATTCTTCCGGTGTTTTAACTGTAGTAGTAGAAGAACGTGTTTTAATTTCAAAAAATATAATATAATCGTTGTTTTCAGCGACAATGTCTATTTCAAAATGTCCAAAACGCCAGTTGCAATCTCTTATATTATAACCCTTTTTAATTAAATATTCTTTAGCGAGGTTTTCACCCTTATTGCCTACTTCTTTTGTTGTTTGCATATAAACATTAGTATTTTATGATTTTATAGCTTATAGGATAGTTGTTTATTCTAATAAGTTTTAAATAATACAAACCATTGCTAAGCGATGAAATATCCAAAATAGCTTTTAAATCATTAATCACTTTAGATTGAATTAATTGTCCATTGATATTGTAGAGTAAGAGCTGCACTTGTTCTTTTTTATCTAATTCTATGTTAATGATATTAGTTGTTGGGTTGGGATACAATAGGATTTCTTTATGATGAGAAGTTGAGAGAATAGAGTTGGAATCATCGGCAACCGTAGTAAACATTTTAGCATCACTGAAAATGGTATCACTATGATAAATAACATAAGCACGTGCTTCATAAGTAGTTGATGGCGATAAATCGGCAATAGCCAGTGAATAGGTGAGTGTTTCTATCACTTGAGTATCTTTGTAATAAAGTAGGGTGTCATTTTCTTTTTTCCACTCAAGACCCACCGATAATGTCTCATTTCCATCGTATTGATAGGTTCCTTGCATATCGCATGTAGACTTTGTTATATTTGTAATGCTATCAATTACTACGCTTATCGCTAGGGTGCTAAAATGTTTTTCCATACCTACAAGTAGCGAATCATGCTCCGTCAAACAATAGGCACGATAAACATATTGTTGATTTGAAATGAGCTGACTAATAGTATCTATAAAATTGATAGTTAAATCCGTAGTGTGTCTTTGAAAAACACTATCGCTTATTAATTTATATTCAAAGCCTACTTCTTTTATTGTAGAAATTTCAGTATTTACATGACCATATAAAACTGCCTTCGTTTGACTTATATCTGAAACGCTATCGGTAAGTATAGGTTTGTTGTTTGGATTAATAACTACATTCCATTTTTCAAGACTATCATACACAACGACTTTTACTAAATTTCGTATAATTAAAGCCTGACTTGCATTCAAATCGAAACTTGTTTTTATTAATGTAGGATCTCTTTGAAATAATATGGTGTAAAACGTACAAGCAGCAGCATAAGTCCCCATCTTAGAGGGATGTGAACCATCTTCTTGGTATAAAGATATGACGGGATAATAAGTTCTTATATAGCGCCATATCTTGCCTACAGGGGAAATAGTAGCATTATTATCGTTTGCCATCATCATATATCGTTCATAAAGCAAATCGTCCATCCCTTCATAAGTGCAAATAGGGGGGTAGGTAGGGCAGTTAAAAGGATCCCCATTTCTATGTCCCCACGTCATGTAAAAAACCGCTTGTCCATTTGGATTATTGGTTCTTACAGAATCAACTAATGCTTTTGCATAAGGAAAACATTCTGCTTGAACCTGCCAGAGTGGAAATGCCGGATATTGACTTTGCTCTTGCAAAACAACATAATTCCATCCTCCCAATGCAATTTTCACAACAGACTCATTGCCGGTATGTTGTTTAAAAGTACAACCGCCCGGTGTGTTTCTATCATAAGTAAGCGTATCGCCCACTGAAGCAGCTATATCAGCAATCATTCCGGGTAGATTATTAACTTCCGTATAGCTATTCCCAATAAAAAGAACACGAAGATGTTGCCGGTTTTGACTGTATCCTTGAATAATTAATGGGAATAAAAGTAGAAATGTAAAAATTTTTTTCATTTTTGATATAATTTTTTAATTTTAATGTGATTTTTTAATTAACGACAATGAATTATAAATATTGTGGCTGTTTTTTTTGTAAAAATAGGATTGTATGTGTGTTGTAAATCATTGACTGATAATAAAATTTAAAAAAAACGAAAAAAAACAAAAAAGATAACGGCTTTATTATTATCTTTGCAAAAATTAATATCAGGTAATATTTAATATAAAGAACAGAAATGAAGAAGTTAGCTAATTATCGTATTTTAATAGTGTTTGCACTTATTTTAGTAGCCATGTCTACCCGTTTGTTTCCACATCCTGCTAATTTTACACCCATTATAGCCATTGCTCTTTTTAGCGGTGCTTTGCTTGGTAAAAAATGGTATGCTTTTATAGTTCCTATGTTTATTATGTTACTAAGCGACTTAATAATTGGTTTTCATGATACTATGTGGGCTGTTTACTTATCGTTTGCATTGGTTGTAGGAATGGGAATGTTTTTGTTTAACAAAATCCTTTTCACTAATGTATTGATAACATCATTATTATCAGCACTGTTGTTTTTTGTACTTACTAATTTTGCATGTTTTCTACATGGCTGGTATGGATACACATGGGCCGGTTTAGTACAAACTTATACTGTAGCTATTCCATTTTTCCGTATGGAATTATTATCTACAGTTTTGTATTCCATGGTGTTTTGGGGTATATATGTTGTGGTTACCAAAAAAATATGGGTTGTACGATAATCAATAACGTATAAAAAAATAAAAAAGAGATGTTGAAAAGCATCTCTTTTTTTGTTATTCTTTTATCAATTTATAGGAAGTTTTCTTTCCGTTTTCCTTTTGAATAGTTAATACATAAATGCCTGTGGGATATTTTTTTAAATCCAATCGGGCAGGGGAAGAAAGTTTATTTTTCGTTAGAATTAATTTTCCGTCATTAGCATACAGAGAAAGATTATACGTAGAATTATCACATTCAATATCAATATAATCCATAGTCGGATTTGGGAAAATTCTATCTGTATTATTGTAAACATCTGAAATATTAACGCCTTCATCATCGCCAATGGCTAAACAGTATTCTCCGGGCATGATGTTTTTGGTTTGTAAACTACCTGTCAAAGCAGTTCCTCTTTTAGTAGAAGGTATTATTTGCCAATCTTTTGACGTATTTTCTCGGTACAATAAAATAATTTCATCTCTATTGTGTCCGCTTATTAAAGCGCTATCGCTTGATGTCTTATAGGAAAAATACAATGTTCCTTCAATATGAGAAGGATTGGTATAAGCAATTCGCCAATAATGTGTTTTTGAAATCTTATGTATTTTCGGATTGGGCGATTTTATTGCGGCAGGATTTACTAAATGCCTTTCAACACGCATGTAAACAGTATCTTGAATAGAATTTACATTAATGGATACATTTGCATCGTCACAGTTTATTTTTCCTGTCTTATCTATTAAATTATTGTAATCAATAGTAGCATCCGGAAGTTTTTCATAATAATCAATTACTCCAAAAGCGGGTTGAAATGGAATGTTTAGATTAGCAATACCGTACTTGCCTGAAAACCGAAAAGATGTAGTGTATATTTCATTGTTATTAGAGAAAAAACTCACATCAATTATATTATTATTTCCTAAATTTTCAGCACCATACAAATCTTGAGAAATGTGTACGGCATATTGATTGTCATTACCTTTATAAACAATAGAGTCAATAGAAAAATGAAGAAATCCGGCTTGATTAATCCAAGCAGCATAAAAATCGCTTAAATCAATACCTGAATATTGAGATAATTCATTGATGAAATTGATGGAATTTACATTTTGAAAGGCATATTCTTTAAGAAATCTGCGTATTGATTTAAAAAAAAGAGAATCGCCCATATAGTTTCGCAGAGCATGTACAACCAAAGCTCCTTTGTCGTAAGATGTAGAACCATAAGTAATTTCTTGCGGAACATTGTTTAAAGCAAAAAATCCTCCGTCTCGAATGTGTGTTCTAAGCAATACGGAACGGTTTAAATTGCGTAAAAATGTAGTTGCAGCATCAAAGTTATTGAATAGACTAGGAAATGAAAATTCTAAAGTAAGTGCTTCACAATAACGTGCAAATCCTTCATTTATCCACATTTCTTCGGCTTTATCGCATGTGATTAAATTACCAAACCATGCGTGCGATAATTCATGTGCTATCAGTAAATCGTATGTATTGCTGCCATCAATGGCAAACAATGGATAGGCTATATTGCAGGCGTGTTCCATGGCTAAAGACTTAAAAGGAATTCCTACATAACCAACTCGTTGCCATGCGTAAGCACCCAACTTGTCTTCAAAATTACGCAAATAATCCTTTAAATA